>Ga0187815_10000047_pt1 | contig 56522 bp, 56 predicted proteins | sample NC_S_5_FD_132962 | JGI IMG/M metagenome (GOLD analysis project Ga0187815, IMG submission 132962) | Wetland sediment microbial communities from Neuse River Estuary, North Carolina, USA - ASW-S_5 | ecosystem: Environmental > Aquatic > Freshwater > Wetlands > Sediment | place: USA: North Carolina... | reverse complement strand
GGCGGAATGCCCATCAGGTCGAACTGGCCAAGCATCTTATTGTCGGCCGCCATTTCACGCTCGCCCTGGAAGACGCGGATGGTGACCGCGTTCTGGTTGTCCTCGGCGGTCGAGAACACCTGGCTCTTCTTGGTCGGGATCGTTGTGTTGCGATCGATCAGCTTGGTCATCACACCACCCAGCGTTTCGATGCCAAGCGACAGCGGGGTCACATCGAGCAGCAATACGTCCTTGACGTCGCCCTGCAGCACGCCGGCCTGGATCGCAGCGCCGATCGCCACGACCTCGTCCGGGTTGACACCCTTGTGCGGCTCCTTGCCGAACAGCTGCTTCACCACTTCCTGGACCTTCGGCATGCGGGTCATGCCGCCGACCAGCACCACTTCGCCGATCTCGCCGGCGGTCAGGCCGGCATCCTTCAGCGCCTTGCGGCAGGGCTCGATGGTCTTCTGCACGAGGTCGTCGACCAGCGCCTCGAACTTGGCGCGGGTCAGCTTCATCGTCAGATGCTTCGGCCCGGTCTGGTCCGCCGTGATGAACGGCAGGTTGATTTCGGTCTGCGTGGTCGAGGACAGCTCGATCTTGGCCTTTTCAGCGGCTTCCTTCAGGCGCTGCAGCGCGAGCTTGTCGTTGCGCAGGTTGATGCCCTGTTCCTTCTGGAACTCGTCGGCGAGATAGCCGACCAGGCGCATGTCGAAATCTTCACCGCCGAGGAAGGTGTCGCCGTTGGTGGACTTCACCTCGAACACGCCGTCGCCGATCTCGAGAATGGAGATATCGAACGTGCCGCCGCCGAGATCGTACACTGCGATGGTGCCGGTCTTGGTCTTGTCGAGGCCGTAGGCGAGCGCGGCCGCGGTCGGCTCGTTGATGATGCGCAGCACTTCGAGACCGGCGATCTTGCCGGCGTCCTTGGTGGCCTGACGCTGGGCGTCGTTGAAGTAGGCGGGAACCGTGATGACGGCCTGCTCGACCTTCTGGCCGAGATGGGCTTCAGCGGTCTCCTTCATCTTCTGCAGGATGAAGGCGGAAATCTGCGAGGGCGAATAGGTCTTGCCGTCGGCTTCGAGCCAGGCGTCGCCGTTGGAAGCCTTGACGATGTTGTAGGGGACGAGCTTCTTGTCCTTCTCGACCATCGGGTCGTCATAGCGGCGGCCAATCAGGCGCTTCACTGCGAAGAAGGTGCGCTCGGGATTGGTGACCGCCTGGCGCTTGGCCGGCTGGCCGACGAGACGCTCGCCATCGTCCGTGAAAGCAACGATCGAGGGCGTCGTGCGCATGCCCTCCGCGTTCTCAATGACTTTGGATGTTTTGCCGTCCATGACGGCGACGCACGAATTGGTCGTGCCGAGGTCGATACCGATGACCTTTCCCATGATTCTATCCTCTTTTCTGCGGCAGGCTCGTCGGGCCCTGACGGCACCCCGGACCGAACCCCCAGGAGTTCAATACGCGCGATCCCGCGACGTTGAGCCTCATATAGGAGGGGGGGTTGTGCCCGCAAGGACCGTAAACAACCTTAGTCCATGAAATGGCTGATGCTTGAAAGATAGTGTCAGCCGGGCGCCGGCAAAGGCTCAGAGAGCATCCAGCCCCTGTCAAGAATTGGCACACGGCTCGCGCAACGACAGGGAGAACATTGCCTGAACTTCCGGTGGCCCGAAGCGGGCAGGCGCGCGACAAAGCGCTCCGGAACGAAGGCGCCGCCACCCTGTTGCCCGGCCCGCAAAACCGCTAAAAGCGGCCCGACCGAACGGGGCATCCAGGCCGAGGGGGCCGCAACCTGCCGATCTCCGCGCGGTTTTCCAATGCAAATGGATAGATTTTTCATGACCCTGATCCGACGCCTGTTCGTGGCCGCGCTTCTGACCATCGCCGCGACAACCCCCGTCCCCGCCGCCGACCCCGTATTTGCGCCGGGGGCACGGGTCGGCATCGTCCCGCTGGTCGGGCTCAACCGCGCAAAATCCTTCATCGGCTTCGAGACCGAGGACCAGGGCGTCAAGGTTGTGATCGCCGATCTGCCGGCTGAGGCCTATAACGAGGTCGCCAACGCCTTCAAGGGTAACCCGAGCGGCGTCGGCGGCATCAAGCCGGAAAGCATCGAGACCGGTGCAGGGCTCGGCTACTACACCGTCGAGAACGCCAAGGACGGCGCCACCAATGTGCGGCGCTATTCGATGATCGTGCCGGGCATTGGCTTCTCCGGCTATCTCGCCGTGCAGGTCCCGGAAAACGCCTGGAAGATTTTCAGCGACGACGCGGTGCGCCAGATGTTCGCTTCTGCCGTCGTGCGCAAGGAGGTGCCGGGCGACGAACAGCTCGCGCAGCTGTCGTTCAAGGTAGGCGAGCTCAGCGATTTCAAGAATGTCCGCACGCTCGCGCCGGGCGCTGCGGTCATCCTCGCCGATGGCGACGAGAGCACGGGCTTCGAGGCCGCGCCCTTCATGATCATCGGCGTCATCGGCCAGACCGCAGCTTCCCCCGACGCTCGCGGTCGCTTCGCCCAGCAGATCGCAACGACCATCCCGGGCGTGCGCGACGGCCGCATAACCATGTCCGAGCCTGTCCGCATCGACGGCCAACCGGGCTATGAGACGCGGATCGAGGCGACCAGCGGAAAGGACAATACACCTGTCACGATCGTGCAATGGCTGCGCTTCGGCTCGCAGTCGGCGATGCGAATCATCGGCAGTTCACCGCGCGATCAATGGGCCAAGGCCTTTCCGCGCTTCCGCGCCGTGCGCGACGGGATCCAGCCGCGCGGCTGACGCATTGGCCTGTCGGAAATCTTGGCGCAAGGCCGTATCGAAAAGCGGCTTTACGCTTTCCCGGCGACCTGATTTGCTGGTGCAAATCCTCTGAAAAGCGGAGATGCACCATGCTCAACCGATGGCAGATTCTATCTGGTTTGGGAATGACGGCGCTCGCGGCGATGATGCCGCGTGCCGTTTGGGCGGCCGCAATCAAGCCCGACGAAGCCTCCGCACTGCTCGTGATCGACGTGCAGAACTGTTTCCTGCCCGGCGGCAGCCTTGCCGTGAAGGACGGCGAACAGGTGGTTCCCGTCATCAACAAGCTTGGCAAAGCGTTTTCCAACGTGGTGCTGACGCAGGACTGGCACACCGGCGGCCATATCTCGTTTGCATCCAGCCATTCCGGCAAAAAGCCCTTCGAGACGGTCGATGTCGATTACGGCAAGCAGGTGCTGTGGCCGGATCATTGCGTGCAAGGCACGGAAGGGGCAGCGCTGTCCAAGGATCTGGACCTGCCGCATGCCGGCCTGATCATCCGCAAGGGGTTCCGCCAGAATGTCGACAGCTACTCGGCATTCACCGAGGCGGATGGCAAGACCACGACCGGGCTTGCCGCCTATCTCAAGGGGCGCAACATCCAACGCCTTTTCCTTGCAGGCCTTGCGACCGACTTCTGCGTCGCCTGGAGCGCGCTCGATGCCCGCAAGGCGGGCTTCGAGACCTATGTCATCGAGGACGCCTGCCGCGGCATCGACACGCAGGGATCGCTTGCCAAAGCCTGGGCTGACATGACCCAGGCCGGCGTGAAGCGCATCCAGTCGGCGGATATCGCGGCGTAGGCTTGTTCCCGAGAACCGGGCACCGGCCTTCGAATCAGACCAAGCCCGAGATCAAGCTTCGGTCGAGGCCGGGGCCGCCTTCGCGCCGCCCTTGGCGACGCCGACCATCGCCGGCCGCAGCACGCGGTCGCCGATCATGTAGCCGGCCTGCACGACGTGGACGACGGTGCCCGCGGGCACCGATGGGTCGGGCACCTCGTACATCGCCTGCTGGAAGTTCGGATCGAACTTCTCGCCGGAAGGATCGAACTTCTTCACGCCGTGCTTCTCCAGCGCATTGAGCAGCGAGCGCTCGGTGAGCTCTACGCCCTCGATCAGCGCCTTGAGGCCGGGATCGGCATTGGCCTTGGCTTCAGCCGAAACCGCATCGAGCGTGCGCTGCAGATTGTCGGCGATCTCGAGCACGTCGCGGGCAAAGCCGGTGATGCCATAGGCGCGCGCGTCGGCCACTTCCCTGGCGGTACGCTTGCGCAGGTTCTCCATCTCCGCCAGCGTGCGCAGCATTTTGTCGCGCGCGTCAGCCACTTCCTTCTGCAGCAGCTCCACCGAGCCGGGCTCGGGATCGTCTGGCATCACATAGGGTTTGGAGACGACGGGCTCGCCAGCCTGCGCCGGATTCGGCGTATCGTCGTCGGGCCGGTTGGGATCGGTCATGGGTAGCCTTTTCGAAAAATCGCGTCGATCTGAACTATCGGGGTTTCAGGCCCGCATATCGTGCTTTGGGCGCCGAAAATCAAGCACGACCGCACCCTTTCGGGGCAGGTCAGCTACCCAGCATCTTGCTGACGATGCGCGCGGCATAATCCACGGTCGGGATCACGCGGGCATAGTTCAGCCGGGTCGGCCCGATCACGCCGAGAACGCCGACGATCCGCCCCGCGGCATCGGTGTAAGGCGCGATGATGGTGGAGGAACCCGACAGCGAGAACAGCTTGCTCTCCGAGCCGATGAAAATGCGCACGCCCTCGGCGGTCTCGGCGCGGCCAAGCAGATCGATAACGCCCCGCTTGGTCTCGAGATCGTCGAACAGCGAGCGCACGCGCTCGAGGTCATCAAGCGCATGGAGATCCTCCAGCAAATTGCCGTGGCCGCGCACGATGAGCTGGCGCGCGTCGCTGTCCCCGCCGGACCAGCTGGCGATTCCCGCCGCGATCACCTTCTGCGTCAGCTGATCGAGCTCGGCGCGATCCACGGCAAGCGCGGTTTCCAGCTCCAGCCGGGATTCCGCCAGGGTCCGCCCGCGGATCCGTGCATTGAGAAAATTGGTGGCTTCCGTCAGCGCCGAGGAAGGCACGCCGGGCGGCAAGGTCAGCACGCGGTTCTCGACCTGGCCGTCTTCACCGACCAGCACGACCAGGGCGCGCTCCGGCTCCAGGCGCACGAATTCGATGTGCTTCAGCCTCGGATTCGACTTCGGCGTCAGAACCACGGCTGCGGCGCGGGTCAGGCCCGACAGGCGGGTCAGCGCTTCGCTCAGCACGCCTTCGACCGATTGGCCGCGGCCGATGGAGGCCAGCTGGGTCTCGATCGACTGCCGCTCGGCCTCGGTGAGATCGCCGACCTGCATCAGCGCATCGACAAAAAACCGCAGGCCTTGCTCTGTCGGCAGCCGGCCGGCCGAGGTATGCGGCGCATAGATCAGGCCAAGCTGTTCCAGGTCCGACATCACATTGCGAACCGAGGCCGGAGACAGCGGAACCGCGATCAGGCGCGAGATATTGCGCGAGCCGACGGGCTCGCCGGTCGCCAGATAACTCTCGACAATCTGTCGGAAAATTTCCCGCGAGCGCTGATTAAGCTGGGCAAGCCCGGCATGGGGGGTGATCAGGCCGATGGGATCGTGCTGGGCCACGCGTTAACTCCTCACAATCGTCCCCTAATTTGTCCATCCGGCGGGTTGCTGACAAGCGGGCTTTGACGGCCCCCAATCAAGACTTGCCGGTAACCCTTCCCCCTCCTAAAAGCGGCGCAGGTTTTGCCCCAATTTCCGGAGGATTTCTTATGCGGCCCAGCCGCCGTGCTCCCGATGAGCTGCGCCCCGTCACCTTGGAACGCGGCGTCGTCAAATATGCGGAAGGCTCCTGCATGGTGAAATTCGGTGACACCCATGTACTGGTCACCGCCACGCTGGAAGAGCGACTGCCGCCCTGGCTGAAGGGCCAGGGCCGCGGTTGGGTCACCGCCGAATACGGCATGCTCCCGCGTGCGACGCTGGAGCGTACCCGCCGCGAGGCTTCCGCCGGCAAACAGGGCGGTCGCACCGTCGAGATCCAGCGCCTGATCGGCCGCTCGCTGCGCGCCGCGATCAATCTCGAAGCGCTGGGCGAACGCCAGATCACCATCGACTGCGACGTGATCCAGGCCGACGGCGGCACCCGCACCGCCTCCATTACCGGCGCCTGGGTCGCGCTTGCCGATTGCATCGGCTGGATGAAGGCGCGCAACATGATCAAGGCGAACGTTCTGCGCGACAATGTCGCGGCGATCTCCTGCGGCATCTATCAGGGCACGCCGGTGCTCGATCTCGACTATGCCGAGGATTCCGAGGCCGAGACGGACGCCAACTTCGTGATGACCGGCGACGGCCGCATCATCGAGGTCCAGGGAACCGCGGAGAAGACGCCGTTCTCCGAGAGCGAGTTCCTCGCGCTGATGGCGCTGGCCAAGAAGGGCGTGGCGCGGCTCGTCGACCTGCAGAAGATCGCGGTGGCTTGAGCTCGCGCATGCATCGCCAGATCACCGGCAAGCTCGTCATCGCGACCCACAATCCCGGCAAGCTCGCCGAGATGCGCGAACTGCTCGCGCCCCACGGCGTGCAAGCGGTATCGGCCGGCGAACTCGGGCTCGATGAACCCGACGAGACCGGCACGACCTTCCGCGCCAACGCGGCCATCAAGGCGATCGCAGCCGCGAAGGCCGCGCAGCTCCCGGCCTTTGCCGACGATTCCGGCCTCGCGGTCGATGCGCTCGATGGCGCTCCCGGCATCTATTCGGCGCGCTGGGCCGGCGACGGCAAGGACTTTGCCGCGGCCATGGCGCGGATCGAGCGTCTCTTGCAGGAACGCGGCGCCGCCACACCCGACAAGCGCAAGGCACATTTCGTCTCGGCCCTCTGCGTGGCCTGGCCCGACGGTCATCTCGAGGAGGTGGAAGCCCGTGCCGACGGAACGTTGGTCTGGCCGCCGCGCGGCACTGCCGGTTTCGGCTACGATCCGGCCTTCCTTCCCGACGGCCACACGCGTACCTTCGGCGAGATGACCAGCGTCGAGAAACACGGCCTGCCCCCGCTGGGGCTCGGCCTCTCCCATCGTGCCCGCGCTTTCGTCAAGCTCGCGGAGATCTGCCTCAATGGCCGCTGAGCAAAAAGCCTTCGGCGTCTATGTGCACTGGCCGTTCTGCCTGTCGAAATGCCCGTATTGCGACTTCAACAGCCATGTCCGCCACGCACCCATTGACGAGGAGCGCTTTGTCCGTGCCTTCGCGCGCGAGATCGAGACGACCGCGCAGCGGGTGCCGGGACGCGAGGTTTCCTCGATCTTCCTTGGCGGCGGTACGCCGTCGCTGATGCAGCCGCAGACCGTCGGCGCGATCCTGGATGCGATCGGCAAGCACTGGCGCGTTGCCCGCGATGTCGAGGTGACGCTGGAGGCCAATCCCACCAGCGTCGAGGCGACGCGCTTTCGCGGCTATCGCGCCGCCGGCGTCAATCGCGTGTCGCTCGGCGTGCAGGCGCTGGATGATGCATCGTTGAAGGCACTCGGCCGGCTGCACAGCGCGCGCGAGGCGCTCGATGCGGTAGCGATCGCGCGTTCCGCGTTCGACCGCTACTCGTTCGACCTGATCTATGCCCGCCCGGACCAGACGCCGCAAATGTGGTCCGAGGAATTGAAGTTCGCGATCAATGAGGCGGCCGAGCATTTGTCGCTCTATCAGCTCACCATCGAGGAAGGCACGCCGTTCTTCGGCCTGCATGCTGCCGGCAAGCTGCAGACGCCGGATGAAGCGACGGCGCGCGCGCTCTATGATGTGACGCAGGATGTCTGCGTCGGGCACGGCCTGCCGGCCTACGAGATTTCCAACCACGCTCGCGAGGGCGCCGAATGCCGGCACAACCTCGTCTACTGGCGCGGCGACGAATATGCCGGCATCGGGCCCGGCGCCCATGGCCGCCTCGACATCAACGGCGCGCGGCATGCGATCGCCACGGAAAAGCGGCCGGAAAGCTGGCTGATGCGGGTCGAAGCGAGCGGGCACGGCGTCGTCACCGACGACATCCTCAACAGCGAGGAACGCGCCGACGAATTTTTGCTGATGGGCCTGCGGCTGAGCGAGGGCATCGACCCGCGCCGCTACCAGGCGCTGTCCGGCCGCCCGCTCGATCCCAATCGCATTGCCGTGCTGCGCGAGGAAGGCGCGATCTCCGTCGACGCCGACGGCCGGCTGCGCGTGACGAAGGACGGCTTTCCTGTCCTGGACGCCGTTGTGGCCGACCTCGCCGCTTAGTTTTTAAGCCCCAAAACTTTTCGGCGAGCCCGCGACCGCCACGCCGCCGCCGGTCGTCACCTTCATCACAGCGAGACCCCGCTCATTGGTACCGTCCGCGCGGAAGCGGAACAGCCCGTCGATGCCGGCAAAGCCTGACGGATTGGTCAGCGTCTCCGGCGCGAAGCGAGTCGGGCCTTGCGTGCGGGCCAGCGCCGCCATCAGTGCGACCGCATCATAGGCGAGCGTCGAGGTGCGAACCGGCTCCGAGCCGAACCGCTGACGATAACGGCCGGAGAACGCACGGAAGCCGGACGGATCCGGCGCGGCATAGAGCCCGCCCTGCAGCGCCTGGCTCGCGAATATCCGCGGATTGTCCCACAGCCCGGTGCCGAGCATCTGAATATTGCGCAAGTTCGAGCCCGCCGCGGTCAGCGCATCGGCAGTGGCGACAACGGAATCGCCGTCATCGGCGATCATCAGCGCGTCGGCGGAACCGAGCATCTGCGCCACGGTCCGCGCCGGCGTCGCGCGATCGCCGCTATATTTCTCAAACGCCACGACGCGGCCCCGGCGGCCCGCCGCCTGCTTGAAAGCGGCTTCGACCACGTTGCCATAGGCATTGTCGGGCACCAGCGCCGCGAACGATCGCTTGCCCGTGCCGGCGGCGTAATCGACGATGCGGTTGACGTCGGACTCGGGAAGGAAGCTCAACAGATACACGCCGCGCCCGGCGACGCTCGAATCGGTCGAGAACGCGATCACCGAAATACCGCGGCTGCGCGCAACCTGCGCCACCGCCGGCACCGAGGCCGCAAACAGCGGCCCCAGGATGATTTCGGCGCCTTCGCTGACGGCCTGCTGCGCGGCCCCGCTCGCGCCTTGCGGGCTGCCGGCGTCGTCCTTGATCAGGAGCTGGATATTCGGGTTCTGGAATTCGGCCAGCGCCATCTCGGCCGCATTCTTCATCGACTGGGCGGCAACGCCGGCATTGCCGGCCGCCGAGAGCGGCAGGATCAATCCCACCTTGACCTGTCCGCTGCCGACCGCGGTCGGTTCCTGCTGCGGGCCGGCGGGCGGCTCGGAGCTACCGAATTGGCTAAGACTCTGCTGCACGCTGGAGCAGGCGGCGAGGAACGGCGCGCCGAGGATCAGACCAATTGCGCTCCGCCGGGTCGCGCCGGAAAGCGAGTTCCCTGAGGAATTGGGTTTGCGATTGAGCGGGCCCACCATCTGTCTCTATCTCTTGACCGACCGGAATCGGCCAGGATTCCCTCCCTTCGAATAGCGGGGGTGGGGATTCAGGCATAGTGTCGACGAAAAGTTAACCAGAACAAAAGGTTGATGGTCCATGGCACCGTTGCCCGTTGCGGACCCCCTCCTGCCTCGCCGCCGCGCTGCACTGATCCCGGATGGCGGAAACGCCGTCCCCCCTCTAGATTGATATTATGCGCGCAAAAGCCAGTTCAATATACGGGTCTGAGGGGGAACCTGATTCTGTCAGCAAGACATTTTCCGTCCATGGCCATGTCCTGAACGCACCCAGGCTGGTTCCCGCGCTCTATCTGGTCGCCACCCCGATCGGCAATCTCTCCGACATCACGCTGCGCGCGCTGGAAACCCTGGCCGGCGTCGACCTGATCGCCTGCGAGGACACCCGAATCAGCCACCGCCTGACCGAGCGTTACGCGATCTCGGCGCAGCTCACACCCTACCACGAGCACAATGCGACGGCGGCGCGGCCGAAGATTCTCGCAAAGCTCGCGCAGGGCGCGTCCGTCGCGCTCGTTTCCGACGCCGGCACGCCGCTGATTTCCGATCCCGGCTTCAAGCTCGTGCGCGAAGCCTGCGCGGCCGGGCACTCCGTCATCGCCGTTCCCGGTCCCTCATCGGTGCTGACGGCGCTTTCGGTCGCAGCACTGCCGACGGACCGCTTCTTTTTCGAGGGATTCCTGCCGTCGAAGCAGACCGCGCGGCGCGCGCGGCTGGCTGAACTCGCGCGGATCGAGGCGACACTCGTCATGTTCGAATCCGGCAACCGCGTCCAGGGCACGCTTGCCGATCTCGCCGAAATCATGAGCGGCCGGGAAGCCGCGATCTGCCGCGAACTGACCAAGCTGCACGAGGAGATTACACGCGCACCCATCGCCGAGCTGGCCGCCGGCGCGGACAGGCTGGAAACGCGCGGCGAGTTCGTGCTTGTGATCGGCCCGCCCGCGGCCGACGCCAAGATGATGGCGGAGAATGAGCTCGACGATGTGCTGCGTTCCTCGCTGAAGCAGGGCAGCGTCAAGGACGCAGTGGCGCACGCGGTCGAGGTTTCCGGACGGCCGCGCCGCGAGGTCTATGCCCGTGCGCTGGAGCTGGCGAAGCAAGGCCGGGGCGAAGATGGCGAAGACTGAAAACGCCTCGCCCGAACGCGTTGCGGCCTTCCGCACCGGCCTTTCCGCCGAGAGCCGCGCCGCTGCCTATCTCATCGCAAAAGGCTACCGCATCCTGGCAAAGCGCTTTCGCACGCCCTATGGCGAGATCGATCTGGTCGCACGCAGGCGCAATTTGATCGCCTTTGTCGAGGTCAAGGCCCGCGCCAGCCTCGACGATGCCGCCTGGGCCGTAACGCCGCGCCAGCAGCAGCGCATCATCAATGCCGCGCAGGCCTGGCTGATGGCGCATCCCGAGCATGCAGAATTCGAGATGCGTTTTGACGCCATGCTGATTGCGCCAAGGAGCCTGCCACGCCATCTCTTGGCAGCCTTCGACGCCAGTCCTTGAAATGCATCACCCGAGAGCCGGATTACCCAAATGAAGCTGAACGTCGCCGTCCAGATGGACCCCATCGCGCGCATCAACATCCGCGGCGATTCCACCTTTGCGCTGCTGCTGGAAGCCCAGAAGCGCGGTCACGGCATTTCCTATTACACCCCCGACAAGCTCTCGCTGCACGGCGGCGAATTGGTGGCGCCCGTGCACAAGCTCTCCGTGCGCGACGAGGAAGGCAATCATTTTACGCTGGGCGAGGTCAGGCGCGAGCCGCTCAATCGTTTTGATGTCATCCTGCTGCGGCAGGACCCGCCCTTTGATCTTGCCTACATCACCTCGACGCACCTTCTTGAAAGTATCCATCCCAAGACGCTGGTCGTGAACGACCCGGCTTCCGTGCGCAACGCGCCGGAAAAGCTGTTCGTGATGAACTTTCCGCAGCTGATGCCGCCGACGCTGATCTCGCGCGACATCGACGAGATCAATTCCTTCCGTGAGCAGCATGGCGCCGTCGTCATGAAGCCGCTGCATGGCCATGGCGGCGCGGCGGTCTTCCGCGTGATGCCGCAGGACATGAATTTCGGTTCGCTGTTCGACATGTTTTCCGTGACCTTCCGCGAGCCCTGGGTGATCCAGCGCTTCCTTCCCGAGGTGAAGAACGGCGACAAGCGCATCATCCTGGTCGACGGCGAGTTCGCCGGCGCCGTCAATCGCGTCCCGGCAGCGGACGATCTGCGCTCCAACATGGTGCGCGGCGGCGCTGCGCAGGCAACCGAGCTGTCGCCGCGCGAGCGCGAAATCTGCGCCACGCTGGGACCTGCGCTGCGCGAGCGCGGGCTCTTGTTTGTCGGCATCGATGTGATCGGCGACAATCTGACCGAGATCAATGTCACTTCGCCGACCGGCATTCGGGCGATCGCGCGGCTTGGCGGGCCTGATATCGCTGCGAAAATCTGGGATACCATCGAGGCAAAGCGCGACCGGAAATAGCCTTCTTCCGGCGGTTGTCCTTCGACCGCAACGCTACTCTGCAATTCCTGTCGATCTGATTGTTCTTGCTACATTGCGTAGGCAAGCGCAGCATATCGATGCGCGCGCCGTGCCTGGGGCTGGCTGGCCTTCGCAATCAAAACCGGAAAAGTGGAGGAACGAATGACGACACAGCTTTCGCGACGCTCTCTCCTTGCACTTGGCGCCGGCCTCGGCGCTTCCACCATGCTCGGCGGCAGCGCACTGGCCAAGGCGCCGAAGCTCAACACGCAGACGCCCTACTGGCACCGCATGATCCTCGGCGATGCTGAAGTGACGGTCGTTTCCGATGGCACGTTGCCACTCGGCCCGCCCAATGGCACGTTCGTCGGCGTGCCGGATGAAGAAGTAAAGAAGATGCTGACCGACAATTTCCTGTCGGCGGAGAACGTCGTCCTCGAGCAGAACTCACCGATCGTCAACACCGGCGACAAGCTGATCCTGTTCGACACCGGCATGGGGACCTCGAAAGCGTTCGGGCCGACCACCGGTCGCCAGCAGAAGAGCATGGCGGAAGCCGGCATCAAGCCCGCCGAAATCGACGCCGTCGTGCTGTCGCACGCCCATATCGACCACATCGGTGGCATCGTCGGCGCCGACGACAAGCCACTTTTTCCGAACGCGCAGTACTACATCACGCAAAGCGATTTCGAGTTCTGGACCGATGAAGGCAAGCTCGGCGGCCCTCTGAAGGATTTCGTGATTCACGCCCGCAAGAACTTGATGCCGGTGCGCGATCGCATCGTCTTCATCAAGGACGGCCAGGAATTCTTGCCCGGCGTGCAGGCCATCGCGGCGCCCGGACACACCGTCGGCCACACCATCTTCACCGTGAGCTCGGCCGGCAAATCGTTCGTCTTCCTGGGCGATCTTTCGCATCACCCCGTGCTGCTCCTGGAGAAGCCGCGGATGGAGTTCTCCTATGACACCGATCCGAAGCAAGCGGCCGCCACACGGGTGAAATTGCTCGACATGATCGCGGCCAACAAGCTTCCGGTCATGTCCTACCACTATGCCTGGCCCGGCTTTGGCCACATCGCCAAGACGGGCGAAGGCTTCCACTACTATCCGGCAGCAATGGTGATGCAGCTCTGAGCCGCAACGGGTGACGGGGACGCCAGCCAGATGTCCCCGTCACCTTGCCCTGCTTTGCAGCGTTCTCGCGCATTCGCGGTACCGGGGCAGGCCAATCAGCCAAAAAGGCGAGCGAACGGCTTGGCGGTCAGGGGGTTCTTCGCTACTGGGCGCGCCGGGGCTGCCTGTTGGAAGAGACCCATCTGCGTCGCCCCTGTTCCTGTAATGTTCTTGCACGTTCCCTTCCTTTCCGCTACCTTCGATTGCGGCAGGGAGCGGCATGGTCCAGCGGGTTTCCACGGTAGCTTTTGAAGGGATCGAGGCCCGCGCGGTCGACGTGCAGGTGCAGATCGTGCCGGGGCTGCCGGCGTTTGCCATTGTCGGTCTGCCGGACAAGGCGGTGTCGGAGGCACGGGAGCGGGTGCGCTCGGCATTGATCGCCTCGGGGCTGGCGCTGCCGGCACGGCGAATCATCGTCAATCTGGCGCCGGCCGACCTGCCCAAGGAAGGCAGCCACTATGACCTGCCGATCGCGCTTGGCCTGATGGCGGCGATCGGCGCGATCCCGCCCGATGCGCTAAGCGGCTTCACCGTGCTCGGCGAGCTCGGCCTCGACGGATCGATCGCCCCCGTTGCCGGCGTGCTGCCGGCCGCGATCGGCGCCAATGCGCGCGACGAGGGCCTGATCTGCCCCGCCGCCTGCGGCTCGGAAGCGGCATGGGCGAGCCCGGACATCCAGATCATTGCCGCGCAATCGCTGATCCAGATCGCCAATCACTTCAAGGGCACGCAGGTGCTCTCCCGCCCGCAGCCGAAGGTGCATGAGCTGAGTGACACACAGCTCGACCTCCGCGACATCAAGGGACAGGAGAGCGCCAAGCGCGCGCTGGAGATTGCGGCCGCCGGCGGCCATCACCTCCTGATGATCGGCTCGCCCGGCGCGGGCAAATCGATGCTGGCGGCACGGTTGCCCTCGATCCTGCCGCCGCTGTCGCCATCGGAGCTGCTGGAAGTCTCCATGATCGCTTCCGTTGCCGGCGAAATCCGCGACGGCGCGCTGACCGCGCGGCGGCCGTTCAGGGCGCCGCATCATTCCGCCAGCATGGCGGCGCTCACCGGCGGCGGCATCAGGGCCAGGCCCGGCGAGATTTCGCTGGCGCATCAAGGCGTGCTGTTCCTCGACGAATTGCCGGAATTCGATCCGCGCGTTCTCGACTCGCTGCGCCAGCCGCTGGAGAATGGCGAGGTCGCGGTCTCCCGCGCCAATCACCGCGTCACCTATCCGGCCCGCTTCATGCTGGTGGCGGCAATGAATCCCTGCCGCTGCGGCCACGCCTATGAGCCCGGCTATTCCTGCAAGCGCGGCCGCGTCGACCGCTGCACCGCCGATTATCAGATGCGCATCTCCGGCCCGCTGATGGACCGCATCGATCTTCGCATCGAAGTGCCGGCGGTAACGGCGGCCGATCTGATATTGCCGCCGCCTTCCGAAGGCTCGGCCGAGGTCGCCGCCCGCGTCGCCGCCGCGCGCGATATCCAGCTCAAGCGCTACGCGGCTGCCGGCATGGCGAACATTCGCACCAATGCGGAAGCGCCGGCCTCGCTGCTCGAGACCATCGCCCAGCCGGACGCCGCGGGCCAGAAGCTGCTGCGTGAGGCGGCCGAGACCATGCATCTCACCGCGCGCGGCTATCACCGCGTGCTCCGGGTAGCGCGCACGCTCGCCGACCTCGACGGCACTGACAAAATCGGCCGGCTGCATCTGGCCGAGGCGCTGTCCTATCGTGCATTGGCCGACGATTTGCGCCGGGCGGCGTGAGGAACATGTGAAGCCAGCAATGATGCGTCATCTGATTATCGCAGCGCTGCTGGTCTGGATTGGACTCGGGGCTGGACTTGGCATCCCAACGCCCGCTTCCGCCCAGATCTCGCAGTACCCATTCTGCATTCAGGGCGTCGATAATCCCGGCTGGAGCGGTTGCTCATTCAACTCGCTGCAGGCGTGCCAGGCCGCGGCGTCCGGCACCGAATCCGAGTGCCTCTCCAACCCCTGGTACCAACCGGGTGCGGGTGCGGGAGGTGCGGCGCCACCACCCAGCACAGGTCCGATCGGGGCCAATGATCCGCTTCCCGTCGGTCCGCCGCCCGAATAATTCTCCGCGGAAATCTCACGTCACGCCGATGTGCTGACTTATCGTGCACTGGCCGATGGCGCACGCGTATCGTGAATTGCCGCGCGTCAACGCGGCAGTAACCACTCTTCTTTACGCTCCGCCAACCATAGGCCCAGCGCGTTTCGCAGGGCCCGGTGAGTGAGTGTTCCATGTTGCGTTTCCGGATTCTGGCCTCGGTCGTTCCCCTGGCGGTCACCGCCTTCCTCGCACGCGGCGAGCTGTTTTCCGACGCACGACCCTGCATCGCGGTGGCCGATACCTCGGTACAGCTGACGTCGCTGCCCTGGCAGTCCAGCCTCCATGTCAGCTTCACCAGCAATCCGGCCGACGCGACCGTGCGGGTGCAGATCATCGACAGCGCGGAAGCCGCCGACTTTGCCGTGATCGACGGCACGGAGGCGGCGGAGGGCGGCGCCTGCCACACCCATCAGCCGCCGCAGCTGGTCTCGATCTCGCGGAGTTTCTCGGCATCCGATCCCGTCATCTATCTGACGCAGGACGGCCCGGCCGACTATCGGATCTTCGTGCAGTCGAAGACCTTCTCGATGCTCGACGCTGCGGCGCTGATCGTCGGCGCCCGCGGCACGCATCCTCGAGCCCAATCCGCCTCGCTTTAACCTTTCATCAACCCTGTTCCTATCGCGCCCACGGGCGCGATCCGGCCTCAAGCACTTTGCAACGCGGGCCGACGCATCGTGACGGCGCGGGCCGCGGGCGCTTTCGAACAATCCTGGAGAATGTCGGCGATGAGACGGACGATCGGACGGGGCTTCCGGATCAAGATGCACTTTCGCCGCTTCTCGCGCCGGCATCCGCTGCTTACTTCCGTCGTCCGCTCCCTCATGATCTTCACCGCCGCGTTCGGCGGCGCCTACGGCTTCATTGCCGGCAGCACCTCGCCGGTTTCCGGCTATGACCCACATGCTTTTGCGATCGGCGCGAGCTTCCTGTTCGCGCTCGCCTGCCTCTGGATTGTAACGCTGGGCATTCGCCTGCGGCTGGTGCGCCGCAAGCTGCGCAAGATCGCCATGCATAACGAAGCGATGGCCGACCGCAATTGGGAATTGCAGGAGGCCGAATCACGCGCCCGCAGCCTGTTCGAATCGCAGGGCGACCTGATCGTGCTGCGCGATGCGGAAGGCCGCATCACCTTCGCCAACGATGCCTATTGCGAGCTCGCAGGTGAACCGCGCGAAAGGCTGATCGGCAACACGGCAACCCTGAAAGTCGTCGAACAGGGCGACACCGCGCTGGAATTGAATGGCACCCGGGTCCACGACCAGAAGATCGAGACCGCTTTCGGTCCGCGCTGGATCGCCTGGCGCGAAGGGCTGGTGCGCAACGATGCCGGCGGACCGGCCGAGATGCAGAGCGTCGGCCGCGACGTCACCGATCGCACCGAAAGCGAGCGCGCGCTTGCCGAAGCCCGCGACCAGGCCGACGCCGCCAACCGCGCCAAATCGCGTTTCCTGGCGATGGCTTCCCACGAGATCCGCACGCCGCTCAACGGCATCATCGGCATGAGCGGCCTGTTGCTCGACACGCCGCTGACCCCTGAACAGGCGACCTATGCGCGTGCGGTGAAGACTTCAGGCGATGCGCTGCTCGCGCTGATCGAGGAGTTGCTCGACTACTCCAAGATCGAGGCCGGAAAGATCGACCTCGAGGCGCGGCCGTTTGCGCTTGCCGCGCTGATCGAGGATATCACCGAACTGCTGGCGCCGCGCGCGCAGGCCAAACAGATCGAGATCGCCGCCTATGTCGATGATCGGCTTCCGCGCGAGGTGGTCGGCGATGCGGCACGGCTGCGCCAGGTGTTGCTCAATCTCGCCGGCAACGCGATCAAGTTCACGCAGGCCGGCGGCGTCGCGTTGATCGTCGAACCCGGCATCTGGCCCAACGAGATTTCCTTCCTGGTGCGCGATACCGGCATCGGCATCGCACCCGAAGCGCAGCAGCGTATCTTCCGCGAGTTCGAACAGGCCAATGACGGGATTGCGCGCAGCTATGGCGGCACCGGCCTCGGCCTCTCCATCAGCGAGCGCATCGTGCGGCGCATGGGCGGACGGATCACGCTGGAGAGCAAGCCGGGCGAAGGCTCGGCCTTCGAAGTGTCGATCCCGCTCGCTGCGGCCGACTGGAGCCTGCAGCCGGCCTTCGCCGCACCCGATCTCGCCGGCCAGTCCGTCATGCTGGTGGCTCCATCGAGCATCGGCGTCTCGCTGACCGAACGGCGGCTGCAGCGCTGGGGCGGCCAGATCTGCGTGGTCTCCAATATTGATGTGGCCGAAGCGCTGTTGCCTGAGCGCCCGTGGCACGCGGTGATGGTTGATCATGCCTTCGGCGCCGCGCTGATCGAAAGATTTGGCGAGCGGGCCCGCATGCACGCCGCCCATCGCATCGTCATGTTCACGCCGTCGACGCGGCAGGAACTGCAGCTCGCGGTCGGCTCGGCCTTCACCGGCTATCTGGTCAAGCCGCTGCGTGCCACCTCGCTCGCGGCGCGTCTTGGCGTTCCGCCGGAAGTTGCAGCGCCCGACATTGCCGCCGAACCGCCGGCTGAAGCCGTCGAACATACTGCGCCTGCGCCCGCAGCACCCGGCCTTTCCATCCTTGTCGCCGAGGACAATGAGATCAACGCGTTATTGATGCGCTCGCTGCTCGGCCGGCTCGGCCATCGCGCCGTCATCACCACCAATGGCGAAGAGGCGCTGGAATCCTGGCAGGCGGCGAAATCCGCCGGCACGCCGTACGACCTCGTATTGATGGACATCCAGATGCCGCGCCTCGATGGGATCGAGACCACCCGCCGGCTGCGCAGCCTGGAAGCCAGCGAACCCGGCCGGCGCACGCCGATCCTGGCGCTCACCGCCAACACGCTGGTGGAGGACCGCTATGCCTGCTTCGAGGCGGGCATGGACGGCTTTCTGATCAAGCCGCTCGACCGCGAGAAGCTGACGGAAGCGCTGGCGGGCCTCGCCGCCGGGCGTCACATCGCGGCATAAATATCCGTCTACAGCCGCCGCAGCGCCACGGTCTCGATGACGTGATCGGCACCCTTCTTGAGGATCAAGGTCGCGCGCGGCCGCGTCGGCAGGATGTTTTCCTCGAGATTGGCGAGGTTGGTGCGCTCCCAGATGGCGATCGCGGTTGCGATCGCCTCTTCGTCCGACAACACGGCGTAACGGTGGAAGTAGGACCGCGGATCGGTGAATGCGGTATCGCGCAGCGTCAGCCAGCGTTTCACATACCACTCCCGCAGCACCGACTCGTCGGCGTCAATATAGACGGAGAAATCGAAGAAGTCGGAGACAACGGGCACCGCCTTGCCGTCGCGCGGCAACCGTCCGGTTTGCAGCACATTGACGCCCTCGACGATGAGGATGTCCGGGTTGTCGACCTCGATGGATTCGCCGGGGACGATGTCGTAGGTCAGATGCGAATAGACAGGCGCGCGGACAGGACGGCGCCCCGCCTTGATATCGGAAAGGAACTGCAGCAGCATCGGCAGGTCGTAGCTTTCCGGAAAGCCCTTCTTCTGCATCAGGCCCTGGCGTTCGAGCACCGCATTGGGGAACAGAAAACCGTCCGTCGTTACGAGATCGACCTTGGGCCGCGGCGACCAGCGCGCCAGCAGTGCCTGCAGCACGCGCGCCGTTGTCGACTTGCCGCCCGCGACCGAGCCGGCGATGCCGATGATGTACGGCACCTTGCGATCGCGGATTCCGAGGAATTGTCGCTGCGCCTGAAATAGCCGCGTCATGGCATCGATATAGATCGACAGCAGGCGCGACAACGGCAGATAAATGTCCTCGACCTCTTTCAGGTCGAGGCGATCATGCAGCGAGCGCAGCCGTTCGAACTCGCCCGGCTCCAGGGTCATCGGCGTGTCGTCGCGCAGCCGTGCCCACTGATCCCTGGTGAAGATGCGGTATGGATTGTACTGCTGCTCCGGCGCCCGAATATCCATGGCTCACCCCTGCCGCTTGCGCGAGGCCTTTTCTTCCAGTCCAGACATGCCCGTGCGCTGCGCCAGCGCGGCTTCGACATCCTCGAGCTTCACGCCACGCGATTTCAACAGCACGAGCAGATGAAACAGCAGATCGGCGCTTTCGGCGATCAGGTGGTCGCGATCATTTTCGATCGCGGCGATCACGGTCTCGACCGCCTCCTCGCCCAGCTTCTTGGCGCAATGTTCCGCGCCCTTGTCGAGCAGCTTGCGGGTATAAGACGCCTCCCCGCCCGACGCGGCTCGGGCATCGATGGTGGCGGCCAGATCATGGACCGTGAAACGCGACATGAACTCAACCAAAAATGCGCCAGGCACCTGTCGTCCCGGCGTGTCATCCGGACGTCACTTAGCATTTTTGTCGCAGGGAGTCGTCAGGGATCGAGGCGCATCGGCAAGCCCTGGCGCACCATGTGATCCTTGGCCTGCCGGATGGTAAATTCCCCGAAGTGGAAGATCGAGGCCGCCAGCACCGCGGTGGCGTGGCCCTCGCGGATACCGTCGACGAGATGGTCGAGATTCCCGACGCCGCCGGAGGCGATCACCGGTACGGGGACACTGTCGGCAATGGCCCGGGTCAGCGGCAGGTCAAAGCCCTGCCGGGTGCCGTCGCGATCCATCGAGGTCAGCAGGATTTCACCGGCGCCGAGCGAGACCACTTCCTGGGCATATTCGACGGCGTCGATCCCGGTGCTCTTGCGCCCGCCATGAGTGAAGATTTCCCAGCGGTCGGACCCGCCGGGCCGGCTGACCCGCTTGGCATCGATCGCCACCACGATGCATTGCTCGCCGAATTTTTCGGCGCCCTCTTTTACGAATTCCCGGCGGGCGACCGCGGCGCTGTTGATCGAGACCTTGTCGGCGCCCGATCGCAGCAGCGCGCGGATATCGTCGATGGTGCGCACGCCGCCGCCGACCGTCAGCGGCATGAAGCAAGCTTCCGCCGTCCGCCGCACCACGTCCATCATGGTGCCGCGGTTCTCATGAGTGGCATTGATGTCGAGGAAACAGAGTTCGTCGGCGCCAGCCGCGTCATAGGCGATCGCGGCTTCCACGGGATCGCCGGCATCGCGCAGGTTGACGAAGTTGACGCCCTTGACCACCCGGCCGTCCTTGACGTCGAGACAGGGGATCACGCGAACCTTGAACATGATGTCTCTCTTCTAGGCAGCCGCTCGGGCGCTCTTGATCAGCGCCAAGGCGGCAGCGGGATCGAGCCGGCCGTCATACAGCGCGCGGCCCGCGATGGCGCCGGCAAGCTTTCTGGCGCGCGGCGTCAGCATCGCCTTGACGTCTTCGATCGAGGCGAGACCGCCCGAGGCGATCACGGGAATGGAGATGCGATCGGCCAGCGCAATGGTCGCATCGAGATTGAGACCCTTCAGCAAGCCATCGCGGGCGATGTCGGTGAAGATGATCGCTGCGACGCCGGCATCCTCAAAGCGCTGCGCGATCTCCAGCGCCGTCACCTGCGAAGTCTCGGCCCAGCCCTCGACCGCCACCTTGCCGTCGCGCGCATCGAGCCCGACCGCGACGCGGCCAGGGAATTTTTTGGCAGCCGCCTTCACGAAGTCGGGATCGCGCACCGCCGCGGTGCCGATGATGACGCGCGCCACGCCCTTCTCCAGCCAGCCTTCGACCGTCCTGATATCGCGGATACCGCCGCCGAGCTGCACCGGCATGGTGACCGCCTTCAGCATGGCCTCGACGGCCTGTGCATTCATCGGCTTGCCGGCAAAGGCGCCGTCGAGATCGACGATATGCAGATACTCGAATCCCTGCGCGGCGAAGGAGCGCGCCTGCGCCGCCGGATCGAGATTGAACACGGTGGCGCGCGCCATGTCGCCCTGTTCGAGCCGCACGCACTGTCCGTTCTTCAGGTCAACCGCAGGAAAGAGGATCACGGCTTCCACTTCAGGAAATTGGAGATCAGCGCCAGCCCGAAACGTTGGCTCTTCTCGGGATGAAACTGGGTGCCGATGGCGGTGTCCTTGCCGACGATGGCGGTGACCGGCCCGCCGTAATCGGCGCGCGCCAGCACATTCGCCTCGCTCGCAGGGTTGAGGTGATAGGAGTGCACGAAATAAGCGTGCCGGCCTTTCGGTCCGAGCGGCAGGCGCTCCAGCACCGGATGCTCCTGCACCGGGTCGAGCGTGTTCCAGCCCATGTGCGGCACTTTCAGGTTCTCGTCACGCGGCTGGATCTTCTCGACGTCGCCCTCGATCCAGTTGAAGCCTTCGGTGACGACGTGCTCCTTGCCGCGCGTCGCCATCAGTTGCATACCGACGCAGATGCCGAAGAACGGACGCGCCTTGTCGCGCACGGCTTCCGTCAGTGCTTCGACCATCCCGTCGAGCGCGTCGAGACCCCGCCGACAATCGGCAAAGGCGCCGACGCCGGGCAGTACGATCCGGTCGGCGCGGAACACCGCGTCGGGATCGCGCGTCACTGAGATCTTTTCAGGGTTCTCCGAGGCGCGCGTGGCGCGCTCGAAGGCCTTGGCGGCCGAGTGCAGATTCCCGGAGCCGTAATCGATGATGGCAACCGTCATCGCGATCCTCCTGGCTCTGGAAACAAACCGATAATGCCGCCCTCCGGGATCGGCGGCGGCTTCGAAAACGGCTGGCCCGGGTTATGTCGGGTCGGCGGCGGGCCGCCGCGCTCGACCGAATACGGGTCGTTGGTCACACGATTCTGCGCGGTCCAGCGATCGAAGAAGCGCCGTTCGGCGGCCTCCTCGTCATCGGCCACGACGACGTCGAGCATGCGCCATTTGCGGCGCGAGAGCGTCCAGCGCCGCAGGCTCGCCGCCTCGAATCCCAGGAGCAGCGCGAGCACCACATCGATGGCGAGCATGGTGCGCGAGCCGACGCCGAGCCAGGTGAGCCCCAGATTGACGGCCAGCACCAGAACTATCCAGCCGATCAGCGCCAGCCACAGCCGATGCCAGGCAAGCCAGATCACGCCGGCGATCGCGGCCCAGAAATGGAAACCGTCGCGCACGAAAGCGAACCTGTCCGTCGCTGTGAGATCAGCGCCGTTGGTTACCGGGGCATGCACCGTATAGACCGGCATCGCACTCTCCGAAGCCTTTTGCTTTGAGCATGATCTTGTCGGAAAACCGCTTCACACTTTTCCGGATCATGCTCGCGAAAGAAGAACTCAGCCGCCGAGCGAGCCCTTGGTGGATGGCACCTCGCCACCTGCTCGCGGATCGATCGCAACGGCAGCGCGAAGCGCCCTCGCCAGACCCTTGAAACAGGATTCGGCGATATGATGGCTGTTCTCGCCATATAAGGTCTCGACGTGCAAAGTCACGCCGGCGTTCATCGCAAAGGCGTTGAACCATTCCCGCACCAGCTCGGTGTCGAAGGCACCGACCTTGTCGCGCGGGAAATCGACCTTGAACACCAGCACCGGCCGCCCCGAGATGTCGATCACGACGCGCGACAGCGTCTCGTCCATCGGCATGTGGATAGAGGCATAGCGGGTGATGCCGGCCATCGAGCCGAGCGCCTGCTTCACGGCCTGACCCAGCGCAATGCCGACGTCTTCGGTGGTGTGGTGGTGATCGACATGGAGATCGCCGTCGGCCTTCACGGTGATATCGATGCGCGAATGCCGGGCGAGCAGGTCGAGCATATGGTCGAAGAAGCCGATCCCGGTCGAAACCTTGGACACACCTGACCCGTCCAGGTTGACCGCCACCTCGATGTCGGTCTCCTTGGTCTTGCGCTTGATGGTTGCCGTGCGCATGGAAAAAGCTGCTCTCTCGTGGTCCGATTCTAACATTCGCTCCCCGCCTGGGAGGCACTTAGCGAATGTTAGAATCCAAGAACCACTAGCAACTCAAGATTCCAGTGGCGCGGATTTGGCATTCGCATACGCGCTTTCGGCAGGTTGGGAGCGAATGTCAAATCCGCTCCACTGGGGTCGAAAACGCCGGTCTTTTAACAGGCGAATATCGCCTTCGCTACTGCGGGATGACGCTCAAATGACTGAAAGTTCGGCCTATGGTGACCAGAACCCCGGCCGATCCGGCCTGATTGTAACGGAAGGCCCGAACCCTTAAATCTGGCCGGTCACGAGGTATCTTATGCAAACATCCCCCCATGAGCCGGCGGTCTGGCACGGCACCACCATTGTGACGGTCCGCAAGGGCGGCAAGGTGGTGATCGGCGGCGACGGCCAGGTCTCGATCGGCCAGACCGTCATCAAGTCCAACGCGAAAAAGGTCCGCAGGCTTGGCAAAGGCGACGTCATCGGCGGCTTCGCCGGTGCGACCGCCGACGCCTTCACCCTGTTCGAGCGGCTGGAGAGCAAGCTCGAGCAATATCCGGGGCAATTGACCCGGGCCGCCGTCGAGCTGGCCAAGGACTGGCGTACCGACCGATACCTGCGCCGGCTCGAGGCCATGATGATCGTCGCCGACAAGGACGTCTCGCTGGTCCTGACCGGCACCGGCGACGTGCTGGAACCGGAGGCCGGCGTGATGGCGATCGGCTCCGGCGGCAATTACGCGCTCGCCGCCGCGCGCGCCCTGATCGACAGCGACAAGGACGCCGAGACCATCGTACGCCGTTCGCTCGATATCGCCGCCGATATCTGTGTCTATACCAACCGCAATGTGACCATCGAGACGTTGTAGGGAGCGTCGGTGACAGCGCTGCCCTATGACTTCCGGCCGATGACCGCGGATGACATGCCGCTGGTGCAGCGTTGGCTTGCCGAGCCGCACGTCGCGGAATGGTGGCATGACCCCGAAACGCTGGAATTCGTCAGCGGCGATCTCGATCATCCCGATCTGGCGCAGTTCATCGTCAGGCTCAATGGCCGGTCCTTTGCCTATCTGCAGTGCTACCAGATCGGCGACTGGCATGACGGTTTCGGTCCGCAGCCGGCAGGCACGCGCGGCCTCGACCAGTTTATCGGCGAGGCGGATATGCTGGAGCGCGGACACGGCTCGGCCTTCATGCGCGCCTTCATCGACCACCTGTTCGCGCGCGGCGTGCCGCGCATCGTGATCGATCCAAGGCCGGATAACCCACGGGCCATCCGCGCCTATGAAAAGGCAGGTTTCGTGCCGCAGCACGCGATCACCACACCGGATGGTCCGGCTTTGCTGATGATCCGGGAAGCATGAAGGCCGGAGGCTACGAATTCCGCCCGATGACAGCGGCCGACCTGCCGCTGGTGCTGCATTGGCTGAAGCAGCCGCATGTCGTGCAATGGTGGGGCGACAGCCGTGAGCAGTTTGAGCTGGTCAGCGGCGATCTCGAGGTCGAGGCCATGGACCAGTTCACCGTCGCACTCAACGATCGGCCGTTCGCCTATATCCAGTGCTATGATCTCCGGGCCTGGCCCGACAACGGGCTGGGCGAGCATCCCGAGGGGACGCGTGCCGTCGATCAGTTCATTGGCGAGCCCGACATGGTCGACCACGGCCATGGATCGGCTTTTATCCGCGCCTTCGTCGAGCGCGTGCTGGACGAGGGCGCACCGCGCGTGGTCACCGATCCCGATCCTGAAAACGCCCGCGCCATCCGTGCTTACGAAAAGGCGGGCTTTGAAAAGGTCGATTTGATCGATACACCTGATGGCATCGCTCTCCTGATGGTGCGCAACCCATGATGCGTTCGCCGAAGCCGACTATCGCCGCTGCAGTCCCGGCCTGGCAATGGTTCGTGATCGCGGCACTGCTGCTCGCTCTGCAGGCGGCGCTGCTCTACGGCATGGGCCGGCTGCCGATCTGCGCCTGCGGGTACGTCAAGTTCTGGCACGGCGTGGTGCAGAGCTCGGAGAATTCGCAGCACATCGCCGATTGGTACACTTTCTCGCACATCCTGCACGGCTTCCTGTTCTATGGCGCGGCGTTCCTCGTCTTCCCGCGGCTTGCCTGGCCGGGCCGCCTCATCGTCGCCATGCTGGTCGAGGGCGCATGGGAGCTAGTGGAAAATTCGAGCTGGATCATCGAGCGTTATCGCGCCGGCACCATTTCACTGGATTACTACGGCGACACGATCGTGAACTCGGTGTCAGACACATTGTCGATGATGTTGGGTTTCATGCTGGCACGAAGCCTGCCGGTCGCCGCGACCGTCGCGCTTGGAATAGCGTTCGAGCTCGCCATGCTGCTCCACATTCGCGACAATCTGACGCTCAACATCATCATGCTGCTGCACCCCTTCGAGGTAATCAAGCAGTGGCAAAGCGGGCCGCCGATCCTGTGATGCGGCTTGCCGATCGCCTTATTCCGACATAGCTAGGGCCAATGACCGACTTTTCTCCCCGCGAAATCGTTTCCGAACTCGACCGTTTCATTGTTGGGCAAGCCGACGCCAAGCGCGCGGTGTCCATCGCACTGCGCAACCGCTGGAGACGACTGCAGCTGTCCGGTTCCCTGCGCGAGGAGGTGCTGCCGAAAAACATCCTGATGATCGGGCCGACCGGCGTCGGCAAGACGGAGATCGCGCGGCGGCTGGCAAAACTTGCCGGCGCGCCCTTCCTCAAGGTCGAGGCGACGAAATTCACCGAAGTCGGCTACGTCGGCCGCGACGTCGAGCAGATCGTGCGCGATCTCGTCGAGGTCGCCATCGCCCAGGTGCGCGAGCGCAAGCGCAAGGACGTGCAAGCCCGGGCGCAGCTGGCGGCCGAGGAGCGCGTGCTTGACGCGCTGGTCGGTCCCGGCTCCAGCTCGGCGACCCGCGAATCCTTCCGCAAGAAACTCCGCGCCGGCGAGCTCAACGACAAGGAAATCGAGGTCGAGACGCAGTCTTCCGGCGGTTTGCCGATGTTCGAGATCCCGGGCATGCCCGGCGCGCAGATGGGCGCGATCTCGATCGGCGACATTTTCGGCAAGCTCGGCGGCCGCACCAAGACGCGACGGCTGACGGTCGCCGATTCCCACGAGATCCTGGTCAACGAAGAATCCGACAAGCTGCTCGACACCGACCAGCTGGTGCTGGAGGCGATCAGCGCGGTCGAGAACAACGGCATCGTGTTCCTCGACGAGATCGACAAGATCTGCGTGCGCGAGAACCGTCTCGGCGGCGACGTGTCGCGCGAGGGCGTGCAGCGCGACCTGTTGCCGCTCATCGAGGGCACCACGGTCTCGACCAAGCACGGCGCCGTCAAGACCGACCACATTTTGTTCATCGCATCGGGCGCCTTCCACATCGCAAAGCCCTCCGACCTGCTGCCGGAACTGCAGGGGCGGCTGCCGATCCGCGTCGAGCTGCAGGCGCTGACCCGCGACGACATGCGCAGGATACTCACCGAGCCCGAGGCCTCGCTGATCAAGCAATATGTTGCGCTGATGCAAACCGAGGGCGTGACGCTGGAGATCACGGACGGCGCCATCGACGCACTGGCTGACGTCGCGGTCGCCGTGAACTCGACCGTCGAAAACATCGGCGCCCGGCGGCTGCAGACCGTGATGGAGCGCGTGCTTGACGAAATCTCCTTTGCCGCACCAGACCGCCATGGCGAGACCCTAACCGTCGATGCCGACTATGTGCGCAAGCACGTCGGCGATCTCGCCAAGAACGCGGATTTGAGCCGGTTTATCCTGTAATCGCCGCTATCGCCCAGCAGCAACTGTCGCCCCGGCGAAAGGGCGGGGCCCATAACCACGGCCCGCGGTTATTGAAGCGAGCTGAGGCTCCAGCCTTCCCAACATTCAACAGCGGTGGATATGGGTCCCGGCCTTCGCCGGGACGACGGCGTAAGTTGCCGCTCGTTGCGCGCAACCCACGAGCCATGTGATAACGCGCGCAGTAGTATCCTCAGGTGGGGCAATGAATCCTACGGTCTGGCAAAACCCCTGGCGGCTGATGCTGGCCGTCAATGCCGCCGTGTTCGTTGGCGTGTTCCTGCACAAGATCTCGCTGCCGCCCTATGTCCCCTACATCCATCTCCTCGTCGACTACCATTTCGGCTTCACCAAGCGCGCACTGATCGGCGCCATCGTTGCGCTCTTCACGGCAAAGGTGCCGGTGTGGCTGGTGTTCGCGCTCGCCGGCGCCGCGTGGGTGATTACACTCGGGCTATTCGTTCAATTGTTTCGGCGCACCTTCGGCTTTGATGAAAAGCACCTCCCGCTGTTCGTCTTCATGGCCGGATCGCCGTTCTTCCTGAAGAATTTCATGCACTCGCTCGGCCATTTCGACATCTATGGCAGCCTGCTGACCATTTGCCTGCTGCTGATTCCGGCACGGTCCATTGCCTACGTGTTTCTCGCTGCCGCCTTCTCGGTCGTGCTGATCATGATCCACCACATCCAAGTGCTGATGTACGTGCCAACCATCATCGCCATCGTGGTGCTGCGCTATTATCTGCCGCAAGGTTTCACATGGCGGAACGTGATCACAGGCCTCGTCGCATTCGCGGTTAGCGGGCTGCTGTTCATCGCTGCACAATTCTACGGCACGGTCGACGTACCGCCACAGGCCTTTGTCGGTCATCTGCTGAGCCGGATGGCCGATCCGTCACGCACTGATCTGCTGAGCTTCGCCTATATCTGGTACCAGCCGCTCTCGAAGGAGATCGCCGACACCTGGGCGCGGTTGCCACACAACATCTTGGGCGTACCGGTGTTCGCGCTGCTGATCTGGCTGCACACGCCGCTGTGGCGCTATTTCGCCGGTCTGATCGGCGCGCTAGCGAGCGAGACGCAGCGCCGCATCGTCATCGCCGCGCTGGTGATCGTCAGCGCGGGCTATCTCGTGATGTTCGCGATCGTGTTCGACTATTCGCGCTGGGTGTCGAACTGGGCAGTATGCATGTTCCTGATCCTTCACGCCGTGAAGATGCTGCCTGCCAAGGACGGCACGGCCCTCATACCTTCCGACGAGACCAAAACCACGATCTTCGGCGCCATCGTCACGCTGATCCCGCGCGTCGGGATCGTGAGACCGTTTTAGCGCGGCATGACCTCTTCCGAAAACCGGCGTCCACTTTGCGCTCGCGCCGCCCTTCGGGTCGGGATCATGCTGGTCTAAAGCGCGATGAGATTGGGATGAATCGTCATCGCGCTTTAGCTCTTTGTTTGAGCATGATCTTTTCGGAAAACCGCTCCACACTTTTCCGGATCATGCTCTAGTACCGCGCCCTTCTCACGCGCACGTAGAGCGCACCCTCTCCGCCGTGACCGATATGGGCTTCTTCGAAGCCAACCACCAGCGCGCGGAATTCCGGCAGCGCCAGCCATTGTGGCACCTGGCGCCGCAGCACGCCGCGCTCGGATTCAGCGCCGATCTTTCCCTTCCCGGTAATGACGAGCACGAAAGTGAAACCCTCGTGATGCGCCCGCTGCAGGAAGCCTAACAGCGCGCGGTGCGCACGGGTCTGCGTCATGCCATGCAGGTCGATGCGGGCGTCGATCTCCTTCTTGCCGCGTGAAAGCTGGGCTCGCTCGCGACGTCCGAGCGGCGCGAGGGGCGGCGCCTGCGGTTTCGGCGGGGAAATCTTCACGGGTGACGGCGAACGCGGTGCAACGGCGGGCGCGAGGGCCGGCGTCTCCGCCTCGACCAGGTGCAGCCGTGCCAGACGCGGGCTGGCGCGCAGCGGTTTGACTTGTCTCGCCACGCTCTCCCACAGCTTGCGCTCTTCCTCGCTCAGGCCGCGCTTGCGCCGCATGCCTGCCGACAGGTCCGGGATCTCGGGAGGCCGGCGTTTCATCGGTCGCGCGATTGATGGCGGCGTTTCGCGTCGCGCACGGGAGCTTCCTTCGGACGCGCCATCGGCAATGGGACCGACGCCAGCGCGGACGTGGCTTGCGTTGCAGGTATCGCCGCCGCGGGAGAAGCCGCCTTCGGCTGATCCTTCGGCGTGCCTTGCGGAAACAGTTTTGCGATCGTCGCCGACGGCCGTTCATCGGGCACCGGCAGCTTGCGGCCGCGCACCACAGGATCGAGGCTCTTCGGGATCAGCATGACAAAGCGCGCATTGTTCTTCAGGCGTCCGGCCACCCTGCCCGCCTCCGCGCCGGCGCCGAAATAGAGATCGGCGCGTGCCGGGCCCACGATGGCCGAGCCCGTGTCCTGCGCGATCATCAGCCGGCGGAATGGCGTCTTCGACCGCTCCGATTCGATCGGCAAGTCGCCCTCGATGAAGAACGGCGTGCCGTAGACGTGCAGCCCCTTGTCGACCGCGATCGAGCGTCCCGCCGTCAGCGGCACGCCTTGGGCGCCAACCGGCTCATCCTTCTCGGAGAGGTTCACTTCGCGGAAGAAGACGTAGGACCGGTTTTGCCGGCGCAGTTCGTTGGCGCCGTCGGGATTCTGCTCCATCCATTCGCGGATCTTCTGCATCGACATCTGCTCGCGCGGAATGATGCCGCGGTCGATCAGGATGCGGCCGACCGGCGTATAGGGATAGCCGTTATGGGCATCGTAATTGATCCGCACCATCGAGCCATCCGGCAGCTCGATGCGCGCAGAGCCCTGGATTTGCGCGAACAACAGATCGGTCTGGTTCTTCAGATAGGCGATCTCCAGCCCGCGGCCTTCGATCTTGCCGTCCTCGATTTCGGCGCGATCGTAATAGGGCACGAGCTTGCGGCGGCCGATCTTGCGATAGACCGCTCCCTTGTTGGGCAAGCCGGTCGAAGCCTGGGTTTGTCCTTTGACGAACAGGTTGGATGGGCGGCGGTAGATCGGAACGTTGTAGATTTCGTTTTCCGTTAGCGACCCCTCGAGGATGGGCTCGTAATAGCCCGTGACAAACCCTTCGCCTTCGCCGAGGCGCGAGATGCGCAAGGGAAGGAAGTTTTCCTCAAAGAAGGCCTTTGCCTTCGCGCCGTCGGATAGTTCGCGACCCCTGGCGATACGGCAGGGATCGCGCAGCGAGGTGCCCAACGCCTTGGAGTCGAGCGGCGGTCCGCTCTGCGCTGCGATCGGCTGGCAGCTGGTGCGAAACGCCTTGTAGGCGGCGAGATGATCGTCATCATGCCAGCCGGCGACCTCGTTCCAGGCGAGCGGCACATATTGGCTGTTCGGGATTTCCAGCGGCAGTTCGAGCGCCGGATAAGGCAGCTGCCGCTGTTTCGGCTTCGGCTCGACGCGGTGATAACGGGAATGGGCGGCGCGCGAATCGGCGCTTGCCGGCAACAGCGCCAGGGCAAACGCGATCAGCCAGCTCGCAGCGGCACGAATTCGATCGCCGCGTGAGCTAGCCGGCGCTTCCGGTGCCAACCAGTTTCCAGTTCGGGTCGCGTGAGGCGGTGTCGCGGGCGAACGTCCAGACATCGGTGATATCGGCGACCTTGTCGGGATTGCCATCGACGACGGTGCCGTTCTTGTCGCGGGTCACGGAGATCATCTGCGACACGAAGCGAACGGTGAGCTGGGCGGCGCGGTCGCGCGCTTCCGCGGCAACGATCTCGGCCTTGTCGATCGAGACGAAGCGCGTCTCGGTCTTTTGATCGTGTTTTTCGCGATCGCGGATGACGCTATCGAAGCTTTCATAGACCTCGCTCGACAGCAGGTCGCGCAATGCGCGGCGGTCGCCATTGGCGAAAGCCAGCACGATCATCTCATAGGCGCTGCGGGCGCCGGAGACGAAATGCCGCGGATCGAAGGAGGAATCCTGCGCGGCGACCGCGTCGAGCCCTTGCGCCAGCGCGGTGCCGGGCTCCGCGACTCCCTTCCAGCGATCAGCCGGCGTCACGTCGGCGGTCGGCGCCAGCGGCGCCTGGTCGATCACGCTTCCTGGCATCGGCACGACATTATCCGGCGCCCCCTGCGCGACATTGCGCGGCGAGCGCTCGAACGGTGGCCGCTCGTGCCCGGTCCGCTGCCCGAGAACGCTGCGCAGGCGCAGGAAGATGAAAACGGCGAGCGCCAGGAAGATGATGGTGTAGATATCCACGTCGTAATCGCTTTCTTCGTCTCAGGCTGCCAACGGGTCCGGCGGCAGAGCGTTCCCGCCGGCTGGAACAGCCGAGATTACATCACCGATTGAGTCCGCTGCATGTAGGCATGAAACTATGCCCGGCCAATGGCGCGTTTTGGCGCGGTCATTGTAGCGCGTTTTAGGGATAAGGGGAAACCCGCTTCTGCCCGGAAATCGCGCATCTTCAATAATTTACGGTAACGCCGGACGTCGAAAAGGGTACCCGGCCGCTTCCGCAGACATTGCGGCGCCAGCGCCATCCCCTCCTTGTGGAGAGGCGCGGGCCTATGATAGCCACTCGCGCCGATCCGGGCATTTTCGCACCTCGCGAGCGAATTGTGGCCTGAAACCGGTCTTAAGACCCCGCTCGCTCCAGGAGAGATTTTCATGACCAACGGCAATGGCGCCCCCCAGGAGGGAGCCCCTCCCCAGCTCAACGTGCTGGCGCAGTACACCAAGGATTTGTCGTTCGAGAACCCGAATGCCCCTGGTTCGCTGCAGCAGCAGCAACAGCAGCCGGCAATCAATATCCAAATCAACGTCAGCGCCAACAATATCTCCCAGAACGAGTTCGAGGTGACGCTGCACATCGAAGGCAAGGCAGAGAGTGCCGGCAAGGTGCTGTTTTCCTTCGACCTCGCCTATGGCGGCGTATTCCGGATCGTCAATGTGCCGCAGGAGAACCTGCATCCGCTGGTCATGATCGAGTGCCCGCGGCTGCTGTTCCCGTTCGCGCGCGAGATCATCGCGACTTCCGTGCGCGATGGCGGCTTCCCGCCCCTGATGCTGGATCCCGTGGATTTCGTCGGCCTCTACCGCCAGAACATGGAGCGGCAGGCCGCAGCAGGTGCTCAGGCCAAGCCGAGCTGATTTAGCCGGCCGCCGCCGGCAACGCCGGCAGGAAATCGTTCCAGATCGGCTTGTCGCCGAGCGTGGCGACAAAGGCCCGGTGAGCGGCGCGATCTTCGTCGCTCACGCGCAGGACAAGCGGAATTTCGCGCTGCCGCCGCGGCGTGTCTCCGCCAGCACCAACCCTGATGTCGACGGTCTCGGCCGCCAGGACCAGCTGCGACTGCCGCGCCCCGATCAGGTCGATATAGACCTCGGCGAGCAACTCGGCATCGAGCAGCGCGCCGTGCTTGGTGCGGCGGGAATTGTCGATCGCATAGCGCGAGCAGAGATCGTCGAGCCGGTTGGACACGCCGGGATGCTTGCGCCGCGCCAGCAGCAGCGTGTCGACCAGACGATCCCTGAGAATCGGCACGCGTTTGATGCGATCGAGCTCGGCATTGATGAAGCTGATGTCGAAGGACGCGTTGTGAATCACCAGCGGCGCGTCACCGATGAAGTCGAGGAATTCCTCGACCACTTCCGAAAACAGCGGCTTGCTTGCGAGGAACTCGGTCGACAGGCCGTGCACTGCAAAGGCCTCCGCCGGCATGTCCCGCTCGGGGTTCATGTAGCGGTGAAAGGTCTGCCCCGTCGGCATGCGGTTGAACAGCTCGACGCAGCCGACCTCGACCAGGCGGTCGCCGCGCAGCGGGTCAAGGCCGGTGGTTTCGGTATCGAGAACGATTTCGCGCATGGTCCGGATGCTTTGGGAGCGGCGAATCAGCTCCGCCGTTTCGGCATCTTAGCAACCGCCGCCAGAATGTCCTTGATTTGTGCCCGCACGGGATCAAGCCCGTGCGAGGTATCCACGACGAAATCCGCGCGCTTGCGCTTCTCGGCGTCAGGTACCTGCCGCGCAATGATGGATTCGAGTTTCGCGGCATCCATGGTGCCGCGCGCCAGAACCCGCTCGCGCTGCAGTTCCGGCGTGGTCGTGACCACCACCACCGCATCGACGCGCTTCTCGCCGCCGGTTTCATACAGCAGCGGCACGTCCACTACGACAACGGGCACGCCGGCGCGCTCGGCATCCTCGAAGAATTTCTGCCTGCCGGCGCCGAGCATGGGATGAACAATCTGCTCGAGCTGCTGCATGGCCGCGGGATCGTGGACCACGCGCTCGCTGAGCCTTTGCCGATCTACCTTGCCGTTCGCCGTCGTTCCGGGAAAAGCCGCCTCGATGGCCGGGACAGCCGCTCCCTCGTACAATTTGTGGACCTCCGCGTCGGCGTCGTAGAGGGGCACGCCCGCCTCCACGAACAATTTCCCCGTGGTGGATTTGCCCATCCCGATCGAACCGGTGAGTCCAAGAACTAGCATTGCTTCCGCCGCATCGTTTCAGACACCGAGTAGCCCCTGCCCGCGCAGGAATGCAAGCAGGGGCAATAGCGGCAGGCCGAGAATGGTGAAATGGTCGCCCTCGATGCGCTCGAACAGGTGCACGCCCAATCCTTCCAGCTGATAGGCGCCGACGCTAGTCGTGACGGCTTCGCCCGCCGTGTCCAGATAAGCCTGTATCTCATCACCGCTCAGTTGGCGCATGCTCATGCGGGCAACCGAGACATCGCAAAACAGCATCTTGCCGCCGTGTGCGACGGCGACCGCGGAATGAAGCTCGTGCGTATTGCCGGTCAAGGCGCGCAATTGCTCCGCGGCTTGAGCGCGTCCCGCCGGCTTGGAAAACAGGCGCTTGCCCAGGGCGAGCGTCTGGTCGGCGCCGACCACGTAGCGGTCCGGCATTTTCGCGGCAACAAAGAGCGCCTTCTCCCGCGCCAGCAACGCGGCAATTTCGCTGGGCTCCGACAATCCCGATTTCTGCTGGATCGCGCGCTCGTCGATCTCGGCAGGCACGGCCTCGAAGGCGAGGCCGGCATTGCCAAGCAGCATCTGCCGCGCGCGGCTTTGCGATGCAAGTACCAGCGGATCCTTGCCGCGCCAGATCGTCATGGATGACAATTCATTCCGCAGGCCGCGCTTTCTGCCGGTCGGCGTAGAGCTTCATCACGGCGGCCGCCGTTTCCTCGATGGAGCGGCGGGTCACGTCGAGTTGCACCCAGTCGAACCTGGCACTGAGCCGCCGCGCAAAGGCGACCTCATCGGTCACCGCCTGGCGGTCGATGTAATCCTCGTTCGAGGGCCCGGCGCCCATGCTGAGCAGCCGGTTCTGCCGCACCTGGATCAGCCGCTCCGGCGTCGCATGCAGGCTGACCACCAGCGGCTTCTTCAACGTCTCAAGCTGGTGCGGCAACGGAATCCCCGGCACCAGTGGCACATTGGCGGTACGGATGCCGCGGTTGGCAAGATAGATCGAGGTCGGCGTCTTCGAGGTGCGGGATACCCCGACCAGCACGACGTCGGCCTCCTCCAACCCTTCGACGTGCTGACCGTCGTCATGGATCATGGTGTAGTTCAGCGCATCGATGCGCTTGAAATATTCCGCGTTGAGCACGTGCTGCGCGCCGACCCGCCCCGTGGTGGCCGCGCCAAGATAGGCCTCGAACAACTGCATGACCGGGCCGATGATCGACAGGCTCGGAACGTTCATCTCCTTGCATTTGGCTTCCAGGCGATGGACCAGGTCCTTCTCCAGCAGCGTGAACAGCACGATGCCGGGCGCCTCCTCGATTTCGCTCAGCACGCGATCCAGCTGCTTCTGGCTGCGCACCAGCGGATAGACGTGCTCCACCGCGCTGACATTGGCGTATTGCGCGGCCACCGCGCGCGCCACCGTGATCAGCGTTTCGCCGGTCGAGTCCGAGACCAGATGAAGGTGAAAATAATTGCCGGAGGTGGGCACCAAAACCCCTGTGTATCCTGTGAGTCCCTGTGGAGCTTAACCATGATGACGAGGCACCGCGCCCCTGCCGGGGGATATCTCGTCCGTTTCTTCACAGGGCCTTGCCAAAGGACAAGTTCGAAGCCTGATCCCGATGATAGTGAGAATATGTGGATTTGTCTCTGTATATGCTGGCGACGGAACAGGCCAAGCTCCTGACTCACGAGGCATTATCCGGATCAATGCATGCGTGGCCGGGAATGTTGAAGGATGTGAACAAGCGCTTCGCGATGACCGGAAAGGATTGCGTGAGTCCAATCAACGTCCAAGACTCTTCAAACCTTAAGAATCCATTAAGTATTAGTTTAGAAGAGACCGGCTTTGCGGATATGTATCCGTCCCTCGCTGGCGGGCCTTCTCTCAACGCGGTGAGAGCGCAAAGGTGCCGTGACGGAGTGCCGACTTATCGCGCCGGAAGTTAAAAATGAGTGACGAGCATGTATGAGTGGATCAAGGCGCTGCACGTGATCGCAGTCATCTCCTGGATGGCCGGCATGCTCTATCTGCCGCGGCTGTTCGTCTATCACTGCGAAGCAGAACCCGGCTCGAAGCAGTCCGAGACGTTCAAGGTGATGGAGTGGCGTCTCCTGAAAGCGATCATCAATCCGGCGATGATCGTCACCTGGCTCGCCGGCCTCTATCTCGTGTGGGCCGGGCAGTGGTACAAATCGCCCTGGTTTCACGCCAAATTCGTGCTCGTGCTCATCCTGTCGGGCGTGCATGGCGCCTTTTCGCGCTGGGTTAAGGATTTTCGCGCCGACCGCAATACGCGAAGCCAGAAATTCTACCGTATTATCAATGAGGTACCTACGGTCCTGATGATCCTTATCGTCATTTTGGTGATCGTCAAACCATTTTGACCACAGTCTGCCCTCCCTCGCCTGCTTGCGAAGCACGGAGCGTTTTTCTATATTGAGCACATCCCACCCCTACGCAGGCGGATGTGGTTGCGTTCCGGTCTCTTCGTCGGACCGGCCGCCGCATCAGGTTTGAAGCCCTCACCGGCGCTTTCCTTAGCTAGACCTGCGACTTTCCCTTTCGCGCCTGCTTTTTCGCAAAGCCCTCTCACCCCTTCTCCCTAGAAATACTCCACAGGACCACCCCAATGCGGGAAATCAAACTTCAAGACCTCAAATCGAAAACGCCGGCCGAGCTCGTCTCGTTCGCGGAAGAGAATGGGGTCGAAAACGCCAGCACCATGCGCAAGCAGGAGCTGCTGTTCGCGATTCTCAAGCAACTGTCGATCGCGGAAACCGACATTGTCGGCGAAGGCGTCGTCGAGGTTCTCTCCGACGGCTTCGGCTTTCTCCGTTCGCCCGATGCGAATTACCTGCCCGGCCCTGACGATATCTACGTCTCGCCCTCGCAGATCCGCCGCTTCGGCCTGCGCACCGGCGACACCATCGAAGGCCACATCCGCAGCCCGAAGGAAGGCGAACGCTACTTCGCGCTGTTGAAGGTCAACACGCTGAATTTCGAGGACCCGGAAAAGGCCAGGCACAAGGTCAATTTCGACAACCTCACGCCGCTGTTCCCCAATCAGCGGTTCCGCATGGAAATCGATGACCCAACGCGAAAGGATCTTTCGGCGCGCGTGATCGACATCGTCGCGCCCATCGGCAAGGGCCAGCGCGCGCTGATCGTGGCCCCGCCCCGCACCGGCAAGACCGTGCTGATGCAGAACATCGCGCACTCCATCACCGCCAATCATCCCGAGTGCTATCTGATCGTGCTCCTGATCGACGAGCGTCCGGAAGAAGTCACGGACATGCAGCGCTCGGTGAAGGGCGAAGTCGTGTCGTCAACTTTTGACGAGCCGGCGGTGCGCCACGTCCAGGTCGCGGAGATGGTGATCGAAAAGGCAAAGCGTCTGGTCGAACACGGCCGCGACGTGGTGATCCTGCTCGATTCGATCACGCGCCTGGGGCGCGCCTACAACACCGTGGTGCCCTCGTCCGGCAAGGTGCTGACCGGCGGTGTCGACGCCAACGCGCTGCAGCGGCCCAAGCGCTTCTTCGGCGCCGCGCGCAACATCGAGGAAGGCGGCTCGCTCACCATCATCGCCACGGCCCTGGTCGATACCGGCAGCCGCATGGACGAAGTCATCTTCGAAGAATTCAAGGGCACCGGTAACTCGGAACTGATCCTCGACCGCAAGGTTTCCGACAAGCGTACCTTCCCGGCGATCGACATCTCGCGCTCCGGCACGCGCAAGGAAGAGCTGATCACCGATCCGCAGGTCCTGAAGAAGATGTACGTGCTGCGCCGGATCCTCAATCCGATGGGCACGATGGATGCCATCGACTTCCTGCTCGACAAGCTCCGCAACACCAAGAACAACGCGGAATTCTTCGAGTCGATGAACACGTAATGCGCTGGGCTCGCGCCGGCATCCTGGCGGTTGTAGCCGTCCTGGTGCCGGCCGCCGCCGCGTTCGCGCAGGAGAACTCGCAAGAGAAACTGAAAGTCGTCTACGGGCTGTCGATCCCTGACCGGGTCGGCAGCCTTGTTTATGGACGGACTGTCGATTTCGAATCGACATCGCCAGGGCTTGGTTACGCGCTTCGTTTTTCCGGCCAGCCGGGCTGGATGGTCGACGTCTATCTCTACGATCTCGGTCTGAAGACGATTCCGGCGGACGCCGAATCGGACGTGATCAGGAATCAGCTGGCGCGGGCGAGGGGTGACGTGTTCGAGCTCGGCAAGCGCGGTACCTATGCCAATGTCACCGACAAAGGCGACTTTCCGGTGCCGGCCACGGGCAAGCCGCGCTTTGTCTGCTCGAGCTTCAGTTATCTGCGCGGTGAGCGCGTGGATGTTGATGTCGAGAGCTACCTCTGCCTGTCCTCCTGGAAGAACAAGTTCGTCAAGGTGCGGATGACTGCGCCGAAGGGGACTGTATCGCGATCGGATGCGGCCGGTTTTGTGCAAGCGTGGATCGAATTGCTGCGTTGATGGGGCAGGGTGGCCTGCTGCAAGTCGCGCTGCGGTTTGGCCGCAGCAAAAGACGGATCAGGCGACCGCGCTATATCTATAAGATATTGAAAATAAAAGAGATATTATGCGCGACGAGGCGACGGGGAGTGTGCGCCTCACTCGGCCGGCGTTGCTGCTCGCTTTGCTGCGATAGCTAGAGATGCGCATCGCTCACAAACATTAGCGATGGCGTTGCCTTTTCAGAGCCTCCACGACAATTAAGCGATGCATCAGCGGGACCAAACCATTTTCGCGCTCTCTTCCGGCCGTGCCCCCAGCGCGATTGCGATCGTGCGCGTGTCGGGACCGGGAGCCGCTACTGCACTTTCTGCCTTGGTCGGAAAACTGCCGACGCCGCGGATGGCCACGCGTGCGTTGCTGAAGGCGGCTGACGGTCAGCCAATGGACGACTCGGTCGTACTCTGGTTTCCGGGACCCGCCAGTGCCACCGGCGAAGACGTCGCCGAGTTTCATGTCCACGGTGGCCGTGCCGTGCTCGCCTCCCTCTTCGCAGCGCTGTCGGCCATCGAAAATGTTCGGCCCGCAGAGCCCGGCGAGTTCACCCGCCGCGCCTTCGAGAACGGCAAACTCGATCTCACCGAAGCCGAAGGCCTCGACGATCTCATCCATGCCGACACCGACCGCCAGCGTCGCCAGGCGCTGCGCCAGTTGAAGGGACTGCTCGGCGACAAGGCGCGGGATTGGCGCGCGCAGATCATCGAAGCCTCGGCGCTGATCGAGGCCGGCATCGATTTCTCCGACGAAGGCGACGTGCCGGCTGAGCTGATTCAACCGGCGTTGGCGAAGATCAAGACGCTGCTGGCCGAGATCGAGAAAGTCCTTGGCTCGCAGGGCCAGACAGAACGTCTGCGTGATGGCCTTGTGGTTGCAATCGCCGGTCCGCCGAATGTCGGCAAGTCGACGCTGATCAATCAGCTCGCGCGCCGCGAGGTCGCGATCGTCTCGCCGCATGCCGGCACCACGCGCGACATCATCGAGGTGCAGCTCGATCTCGACGGTTATCCCGTCACCGTAATCGATACCGCAGGGATCCGTGACACTGAGGATCCCGTCGAGCAGGAAGGCGTGCGCCGTGCGCGGGCGAGGGCAGGGGAAGCGGACCTCGTGCTGTGGCTCGCCGACACCGAAGGCGCGCCGGTTGAGTATCACGGCACTGCGCCGGTCTGGCTGGTGCGCAACAAGATCGATCTCGTCAGGCCGGGCGCAGCGGTGGTCGACACCCGGGGTCGGCCAATGGCCGAGTTCCGGATTTCGGCCAGGAGCGGCGCCGGCCTCCCCGAGCTGATCGAGACACTGGTCGGTTTCGCACAAAGCTACTTTGGCGGAAGCGAGGGGGCCTTGATCGCGCGGGAGCGGCAGCGGATGCTGGTCAAGGACACCGCGGATTCGCTGCGCCGGGCAATTGCGGTGGTCGGCGAAGGCGAGGAACTCGCCGCCGAGGAGCTACGGGCCGCCGCCTATTCCCTTGGCCGGCTGCTTGGCCGGGTCGATGTCGAAGACATCCTCGACGTCATTTTCCGCGAATTTTGTGTTGGAAAGTAATATTCCTTCGTTCAACCGATTAACAGATTGTTTCACGTGAAACGCGACTAAATCTCAAGAGCGTGTTTCACGTGAAACGTGGAACTGTGCATGGGGTTGTTTCACGTGAAACGCCAGCCGCCAGCACTTACCGCTTTCGAGTTTGCCCACTCCGCGATAGAAGTCGCGCCCATGACCGCACCCTCGCAAGTCTTTGACGTCATCGTCATCGGTGGTGGCCACGCCGGCTGTGAAGCCGCGGCTGCCGCTGCCCGCATGGGTGCGAAGACCGCACTGGTCACCCATCGCTTTTCGACGATCGGCGCGATGTCATGTAACCCCGCCATTGGTGGTCTGGGCAAAGGCCACCTGGTCCGCGAGGTCGATGCCCTCGACGGTTTGATGGGCCGGGTGGCGGACGCCGGCGGCATCCAATTCCGGATGCTCAACCGCCGTAAGGGTCCGGCCGTCCGCGGACCGCGGGCTCAGGCCGACCGAAAGCTCTATGCGGCGGCGATGCAGGCCGCGATCCGACAGACAGCCAATCTCGAAGTCATCGAAGGCGAGGCGGACGAACTCGTCGTCGTGTCGAACCGGGTGACAGGGATTCGCCTGGTCGACGGCCGCGAGTTTCCCGCCGGTGCCGTGGTCATCACCACGGGGACCTTTCTGCGCGGCCTGATCCATCTCGGCGAGAAGAACTGGCCGGCCGGGCGGGTTGGGGAGGCCCCGGCGTTGGGGCTCTCGGCCTCCTTCGAGCGCGCCGGTTTTACCCTGGGCCGTCTGAAGACTGGAACGCCGCCGCGGCTCGACGGCACCACCATCGACTGGTCCGCGGTCGAGATGCAGCCCGGCGACGACCCGCCGGAGCCGTTTTCAGTGATGACGGACCGGATCACCACGCCCCAGATCCAATGCGGGATCACGCGGACCACTCCAGCCACCCATGAGGTGATCCGGGCCAATGTGCATCGCTCGCCGATGTATTCCGGCCAGATCAAGAGCACCGGCCCGCGCTATTGCCCCTCGATCGAGGACAAGATTGTCCGGTTCGGCGATCGCGACGGCCACCAGATCTTTCTGGAGCCGGAGGGTCTCGACGACACCACGGTCTATCCCAATGGCGTCTCCACCTCACTGCCTGAGGAGGTCCAGCTTGCCATCCTGGCCTCGATTCCGGGCCTGGAGCGGGTGAAGATGGTCCGGCCCGGCTACGCCATCGAATACGACCATGTCGATCCGCGCGAGCTCGAGCCGACGCTGCAGACCAAGCGGGTGGCGGGCCTCTTCCTGGCCGGCCAGATCAATGGCACTACGGGATACGAGGAGGCCGCCGGGCAGGGGATCGTTGCCGGGCTGAACGCGGCGTTGGCCGCCGGCGGCGCCGATCAGATCGTATTCGATCGGGCCGACGGCTATCTCGGCGTCATGATCGACGATCTCGTCACCCGGGGCATCACCGAGCCCTACCGGATGTTCACCTCGCGCGCCGAGTACCGGCTGACGCTTCGGGCTGACAATGCCGACCAGCGCCTGACCGACAAGGGCATCGCGTTAGGCTGCGTCGGATCGGCGAGGGCAGAGCGCCACGCCGCGAAGATGGCGGCGCTGGAAGCCGCGAAGACCTTGGCCAGGTCGCTGGCGATCACGCCGAATGAAGCCGCCCGGCACGGCCTTGCCCTCAACCGCGACGGCAACCGCCGCTCGGCATTCGAGCTCCTGGCCTATCCAGAGGTCGAGTGGCCGATGCTGGTGGGCATCTGGCCGGAGCTGTCGGCCATCGATTCCAGGATCGCCGTCCATCTCGAGATCGACGCCAAGTACGACGTCTATCTCAAGCGGCAGACCGCCGACGTGGACGCCTTCCGGCGCGACGAGGGACTGGTCCTGACCGGTATCGATTATGCCGAGGTGCCTGGCCTTTCCAACGAAGCCCGGGCCAGGCTCCGCGCCCATCAACCGCGAACGGTGGGGCAGGCGGGCCGGATCGATGGAATGACGCCGGCAGCTTTGGGCATCCTGGCCGCCTATCTCCGACGAGAGGCGCGTCGGAAGAGTCTTAAGGCGACAGCCTGACGTTTCATGTGAAACAGCCATGGCGCATTCGCCCACGCAGACCGACCTCTCATCAGACAAATCCGCTGCACTCGCCCTCACCCCCGTTTCACGTGAAACGGAGGCGCGGCTGGACCGCTATGTCGCGCTCCTTCAGGAGTGGCAGGCCAAGACCAATCTGGTTGCGCCCTCCACGCTCCCACATCTCTGGACGCGCCACGTCGCCGATTCGCTGCAGCTCCTGAGCGTCGCCCCGTCGGCAAGAGTCTGGATCGATCTCGGCAGTGGCGGTGGGTTTCCCGGCGTCGTGCTGGCCTGCGCCTTGGCGGAAACGCCAGGCGCCATGGTCCACTTGGTCGAGCGCATTGCCAAGAAAGCGGCATTCCTGCGCGAAGCAATTCGCGTCACAGGGGCGCCGGGGGATGTGCATCTCGCCGACATCGGGGATACTGTGGAAAGATTCGCGGGGTCCGTCGATTGCGTTACGGCCCGCGCGGTGGCTCCGCTACATCAGCTTATCGGCTTTGCGGAACCACTGGTGAAACGAGGCGCCAAAGCCTTGTTTCTCAAGGGCCAAGATGTAGAGGCTGAATTGACCGAAGCCACTAAATATTGGAATATTGAGCCGAAGCTTCATTCCAGCCGGACGGGCGGACACGGCTGGATCGTCGAACTCGATGCCATCGAGCGGCGCAACGCATCCGCAGACTAGCTTGGGCAGCCGGCCATGGACGTAATTGATCAGGTATATCAAGAGGATAGGGCGCCAAAGGCGCCGGGTCACCCACGGATCCTCGCGCTCGCCAACCAGAAGGGTGGCGTCGGCAAGACCACGACCGCCATCAACCTTGGTACGGCTCTCGCCGCGATCGGCGAGCGCGTGCTGATCGTCGACCTCGATCCGCAGGGCAACGCCTCGACCGGGCTCGGCATCGATCGCCGCAACCGCAGCTGCTCGACCTATGACGTGCTGATCGGCGAAGCCGGCTTGCGCGAAGCGGTGGTGCCGACCGCGGTGCCGCGACTGCACATCGCTGCCTCCACCATGGATCTCTCCGGCCTCGAGCTCGAGCTTGGCACCACGCCCGGCCGCGCCTTTCGTTTGCGCGACGCCATTGCGGCGCTGAACCAGAACACAACGCCGGACGCCGATTACACCTATGTGCTGATCGACTGCCCGCCTTCGCTCAACCTGCTCACCGTCAACGCGATGGCGGCGTCGGATGCGATCCTGGTGCCGCTGCAATGCGAGTTCTTCGCGCTCGAAGGTCTGTCGCAATTGCTGCAGACCGTGGAGCAGGTGAAGTCCACGCTCAACCCGAACCTGTCGATCCACGGCATCGTGCTCACCATGTTCGACAGCCGCAACAACCTGTCGAACCAGGTCGTCGCTGACGTCAGGCAGTTCATGGGTAGCAAGGTCTACAACACCATGATCCCGCGCAACGTGCGCATCTCCGAGGCGCCGTCCTACGGCAAGCCGGTGCTGGTCTATGACCTCAAATGCGTCGGCAGCGAAGCCTACCTCAAGCTTGCGACCGAAGTGATCCAGCGAGAACGCGAGTTGCGCGCGCATTAGCCACACGACGTCATTTCCGGACAATCCGCGACGGCGGATTGATCCGGAATCTTGAAGGCGATGCAAGACAATCACGAGATTTCCGGGTTCGCGCTGCGCGCGCCCCGGAATGACGGAATGAAGACAGGAGTGCTGCGAGTGAATCCAAGGGAGCTGGCGATGGCAGCTGACGAAGCGCGTTCGCGATTGGGCCGGGGTCTTGCAAGTCTGATCGGCGATGTCGGCGGCGAGGCAGCTCATGTCGAGCGGCCGCGCAACCAGCGCAAGGTGCCGATCGAGTTTCTCAAGCCCAATCCGCGCAACCCGCGCCGCGCGTTTTCGGAAGGCGAACTCAACGAGCTCGCCGGCTCGATCAAGCAGCACGGCGTGATCCAGCCGATCGTGGTGCGGCCGGTGAAGGGCGCCCACGACCGCTACGAGATCATCGCCGGCGAGCGCCGCTGGCGCGCCTCGCAGCTCGCAGGCCTGCACGAAGTTCCGATCGTGCCGGCCGACGTCAGCGACAGCGACGCGCTGGAGATCGCCATCATCGAAAACGTCCAGCGCGAAGATCTCAACCCGCTGGAAGAGGCGCAGGGCTATCACGCGCTTGCCGACGAGTTCAAACGCAGCCAGGACGACATCGCCAAGATCGTCGGCAAGAGCCGCAGCCATGTTGCCAACATGATGCGGCTGACCAAGCTACCGGCAGAGGTGCAGGCCTATATCGCCGCCGGCCAGCTCTCCGCCGGGCACGCCCGTGCGCTGATCGGCGTGCCGGATCCGCTCGCCGCCGCCAAGCGCATCGTCGAGGAAGGCCTCAATGTTCGCCAGACCGAAGCATTGGCGCATGAAGAGGGGGTGCCCGAGCGCAAACCGCAGAAGCCGCGCGGTGGCGGCAGCGTCAAGCAGAAGGATGCCGACACGCTGGCGCTGGAGAAGCGCGTCAGCGATGCGCTTGGTTTGTCCGTGACGGTCAATCACCGCGATCCCGGCGGTTCCGTGCAGATCACCTACAAGAGTCTCGAGCAGCTGGACGAGGTGATGCGGCGGCTGGCGCGATCGAGCTAACCCCGCCGTTTCGCGTTCGCCGCGATCGCAAGCAGCGTGCGTTGCGCGATCACGGCCGCCAGCGAAGTCTGCTTGCGCATGTCGAGCGCGGATGTCGCGAGCTGGTCGATGATGCCGACCAGACGCTGCGGGCTGAAATTGCGCAGCGCAGTTTCAACCGTGCCCTTGCGGGAAAAATGCAGGCGGGGAAAGCCGCCGTCGAGCACGGTCGAGAGCGGTGCGCCCTCGGCGAGTGAGAGCGCGGATTTGTGCAGCCATGCGGCCTGGCGTTGAGCCGCGGCGATGATGATGCCCGGATAGGTGCCGGCAACCATGGCCTTGGCGAACTCGCTTTCGACCACGGCCGCATTGCCGGCGAAGGCGGCGTCCACGATCGGGTCGAGCTTCAGGTCGGAGGCGTCGGAGACGACGGCCATCACGTCGTCCAGCGTCACCTCGCCCTTGCCGTGGGCATAGAGCGCGAGCTTGCGCAGTTCATTGCGCGAGGCCTGGCGGTCGCCACCGAGCAGGCCCATCAGGGTCGAGCGGGCGTCCTGTGCGATGCGCAAATTCGATGGCTTCAGCTCGTCGTCGATCAGCCTGGCCAGATCGCGCTCGGTATCGGGATAGCAGGCGATCGCGACCGCATTCTTGGCGCGTTCGCAGGTCTTGCGCAGCGGCGATTCGGGCCGCAGTTCACCGGCCTCGATGACGATGCGGCAATCGCGGATCGGCATTTCCGCGAGCGTGTCGATGCCGCCGGCGAAATTGCGCGAACCGGCGCGGACACGGATAGCGCGGCGGCCGCCGAACAGCGGCACGGTCATGGCTTCATCCACCAGGCGCGAGGGTTCGGCAGCGAGCTCGTCGCCGTCGAGGCGCACCAGTGAAAAGGGATCATTGGGATCGTCGACCGCGGAGGCCATCAGCGCGTCCGCGCGCTCGCGGACCAGACCCGTGTCCGGCCCATACAGCAGGATGATCGGGCGGCCGGGATCGGGCCGGACGAGGAAGGTGTCGATGTCTTTTCCGCGGAGTGCGACCACGTAAGATCTTTTCAACTTAGTGCGTCATTCCGGGATGGTCCGAAGGGCCAGACCCGGAATCTCGGGGTTCCCCGATGCGCAATTGCGCATCTGAGGTTCTTGCTTCGCATGCCCCGGAACGACGGGGTGTCGGTCAAGTGCCGGCAGTGAAATAGGACGCAAGGCGCGTCTGGATGTTGTCGGCGATCTCCTGGGCAGCGCGGTCCTCGGCGTCGCGGAAGGCGCGGGTGCGGGCGAAGCGCTGGAACTGGCCGGAGAATGTGTCATAGGACACCCGCGAGAAGGTCGAGCCGGTCATGACCGACTTGTTGGTGGCGAGATCGACCAGGTTGTACTGCGCGTCGATGCCGTAATTCTCGCTCGTCGGCAGCGCGGTCGCGGGATCGACCATCAGCGAGGAGCGGGCGGTGGTGAAGCGCAACACCAGCTTGTGCGTCGGCGGCAGACCGGTGGCCTGGCCGTAAAGCTTGAACGCCAGCGCGTTGCGGATCTCGACGCCGATACGAGCGTCACGAGAGCCGTTCGGCTTGTCGATCGGCGGCAGCTCGACGCCCATCAGCTTCTCGCGCAGGGCGGGGGCGCCGTCGGCGCGCTCGGCATACATCGGCTGGAAGCAGCCGGCCGTAAGTCCGGCGAGGGCGGCCACGGCCAACAACCGAACGGCGATGCGGGTCCTAGCCGACCACATTGACGATCCTCTTGGGCACAACGATCACTTTCCGGACGGGTTTGCCGCCCAACGCCATTTTTACCGCATCGAGGGCCAAAACGGCACCCTCAATTTCCTGGGTCTGGGCCGCGCTCGCCACCGTGACCTCACCGCGCTTCTTGCCGTTGACCTGGACGACCAGGGTCATGGTGTCTTCAACCAGCAAATCGCGTTCGATTTGCGGCCAATTGGCCTCCGAAACCAGCCCGGCCTGGCCCAGCAGGTGCCAGCACTCCTCGGCCAGATGCGGCATCATCGGCGAAATCAGTTGAACAAGGATGACCGCGGCTTCCTTGATGGCCCAAGCTAAATCTGGCGCGAGGTCCGCAGACGGAGTTGCGCCCTTGGCCAGCATGTCGGCCAGCACGTTGGTGAATTCGCGGATATGGGCGAGGCAGACGTTGAAATGCAGCCGCTCGATTCCGATCGAGACCTTGTCCAGCGTGCCATGGCCGGCCTTGCGCAGGGCGAGGGCATCGGCGCCGAAGGTGGCCGGCCGCGCCTGCGGGGCCGATTTTGCGATCGCGGCCGATTCGTTCACCAGCCGCCACAGCCGCTGCACATAGCGCGAAGCGCCTTGCACGCGCTCGTCGCTCCAGATCACGTCACGATCGGGCGGGGAGTCCGACAGCATGAACCAGCGTGCGACGTCGGCGCCGTAGGTCGCGATGATGTCGTCGGGGTCGACGGTGTTCTTCTTCGACTTCGACATCTTCTCGATTGGGCCGATCGTGATCGGCTCGCCGCCATAGATCATGATGGCGCGGCGTTCGCTGCCGATCATCTCGATCTTCACCTCGGCCGGCGTCACATAGGTGCCGTCCGCCTTCTGGTAGGTCTCGTGCACCACCATGCCCTGGGTGAACATGCCGGCGAACGGCTCCTTCATGTCGATGTGGCCGGTCGCCTTCATCGCGCGGGTGAAGAAGCGGCTGTAGAGCAGATGCAGGATCGCGTGCTCGACGCCGCCGATATATTGATCGACCGGCATCATGCGGTCGGCAATCTTGGGCGTCGTCGGCGCGTTCTCGTTCCAGGGATCGGTAAAGCGCGCGAAGTACCACGACGAATCCACGAAGGTGTCCATGGTGTCGGTTTCGCGCAGTGCCTTGGCCCCGCACTTGGGGCAGTTGACGTGCTTCCAGGTCGGATGATGGTCGAGCGCATTGCCCGGCTTGTCGAAGGTCGCATCCTCCGGGAGCGTTACCGGCAGGTCCTTGTCGGGTACCGGCACCACATCGCATTTCGGGCAATGAATGACCGGGATCGGGCAGCCCCAATAGCGCTGGCGTGAAATGCCCCAGTCGCGCAGGCGGAAATTCACCTGACGCTCGCCGACCGGCGCGTTGTCGCGCGTCTCGCTCTCCAGGCGCTTTGCCACTTCCTCCTTGGCCTGATCGATGGTCATGCCGTCGAGGAAACGCGAATTGATCATGCGGCCATCGCCGTCATAAGCGGTGTCGGTGATCACGAACGTCTTCGGGTCCTGACCTTCGGGGCAGACCACCGGGATGTTGCCGAGCTTGTATTTGTTGACGAAGTCGAGGTCGCGCTGGTCGTGCGCGGGACAGCCAAAGATCGCGCCGGTGCCGTATTCCATCAGCACGAAGTTCGCGACGTAAACCGGCAGTTTCCAGCTTGGATCGAACGGATGGATCGCCTTGATGCCGGTATCAAAACCCTGCTTCTCGGCGGTGTCGATGATCTCCTGCGCCGTGCCCATGCGCTTCACATCGGCGATGAATGCAGCGAGCTTCGGGTTCTTCGCGGCCGCCGCCTGCGCAAGCGGGTGATCGGCCGAGATCGCCATGAACTTTGCGCCGAACAGCGTGTCGGGACGCGTGGTGAAAATCTTCAGCTCGGTCTCGCCGGCGGGCGAGGTCGCCGCATCCAGCGCGAAACGGATCAAGAGGCCTTCACTGCGCCCAATCCAGTTGCGCTGCATCAGCCGCACCTTGTCGGGCCAGCGGTCCAGTCCGTCGAGCGCGTCCAGGAGTTCCTGCGAGTACTTCGTGATCTTGAAGACCCACTGGTTCATTTCCTTCTGCTCGACAACCGCGCCGGAGCGCCAGCCGCGGCCGTCGATTACCTGCTCGTTGGCGAGCACGGTCATGTCGACCGGATCCCAGTTCACCTTGCGCTTCTCGCGCTCGGCCAGCCCTGCGCGCAGAAAGTCCAGGAACATCTTCTGCTGGTGCTTGTAGTAGGAGGGATCGCAGGTGGCGAATTCGCGGGACCAGTCGAGCGACAGGCCGATCGACTGCAGCTGCTTCTTCATCGCGGCGATGTTGTCATAGGTCCACGCCTTGGGCGCGACCTTGCGCTCGATCGCCGCGTTCTCTGCCGGCAGGCCGAAGGCGTCCCAGCCCATCGGGTGCAGCACGTTGTATCCCTTGGCGCGCATGAAGCGGGCCAGCACGTCGCCGAGCGTATAATTGCGGACATGGCCGATATGGATGCGCCCTGACGGGTAGGGGAACATCTCGAGCACGTAGTATTTCGGACGCGGATCGTCGTTCTTGGAGGCGAAGATCGCCTTTTCGTCCCACTGGCGCTGCCAGCGCGGCTCGGATTCACGGGCGTTATAGCGGTCGGGAGTCATGGAATTGCTGGGCTTTTTTGAGGATTCGGGTCCGGTCCAGAGGACGGCGGACTAGGCCACAAAAGACCGTGGCCGGTCAACGGGTTGGGGCCGGCCGACGCAGCCGCGGCGGGCAGCCGTGTCGGGGTATCGCGAACCGCCCCGCAAAGCGGGCAGGTTGAGGGGCACTTAACCAATTCGTGAGAGCTTCGCCAGCCAAACAACAAGAAAAGACGCACCCCGCAGGTAACAAGTGCTTCCCCTTGGCCGACGCCTTCGACGAACTGGACTTCGAGTATGTGAGCGGCGTGGCCGAAAGGGCCATGGCTTCGCTCGCCGGGCAGCGCGTTCCGCCGACGCCGCATAATTTCCACGTCTGGTTCAGATATGCGCTGGGCACGCCGGTCGCGCTGAAGCGCACCATCGACATCCTCGTTGCCAATAAGCGCAAGTTCGACGCGGCGACCAACCACGATCTCTACACGACCTATGTCGGCTCCAAAGGCATCGATGAGGCGATCGCCCACCAGGTCTCGCAACAACTGCACGACGTGCTGGCGTCCGCGCAGAAGTTCCTGTCGACGGCGATTGCCGACAACCGCACCCAAATCGAGGCGATCAATAGCGTAGCCGACCGCTCCGAGATCGGCACCGATCCGCGGCTGCTGGTCGAGACCTTGATGAACGAGCTCTCCAAGGCGGCGACGCGCGCCACCAGGCTCGAGACGCAGTTCGTGGAAAAATCCCGCGAGCTCGACATGATCCGGCAATCGCTGTCGCAGTCGGAAGAGCGGGCGCGGACCGACAGCCTGACCGGACTGCCGAACCGCCGTGCGCTCGAGGAATTCTTCCGCAGCGCGCAGGCACAGGCCATGGAACAGGGGGCCCCGCTCAGCGCATTCCTGATCGACATCGATCACTTCAAGAAATTCAACGACAGCTTTGGGCACGGCGTCGGCGACCAGGTGTTGCGGCTGGTGGCGAAGGCGCTCCGCGATCGCGTGCGCGAAGACGATCTGCCGGCCCGCTATGGCGGCGAGGAGATGATCGCCATCCTGCCCGGCGCGGATCTTTCGATCGGGACCGCGACCGCCGAGCGCATCCGCAGCGCACTTGCCGATTGCAAGATCACCCGCCGCTCCACCGGCGAGGCACTGCCAAGTGTTACCGTGTCGATCGGGGTGGGTCAGTTCCAGCTCGGCGAGTCCCTGGAAGATCTGATCGACCGCTGCGACCGGGCGCTCTACCAGGCCAAGAAACGCGGCCGCAATTGCGTCGTGACCGAGCGGGAGATCGAGCCCGACCGGGCGGTGGGGTGACGCGTCAGCGTCATTCCGGGGCGCGCGAAGCGCGAACCCGGAATCTTGAAGCTCCCCGATGCGCAATTGCGCATCTGTGGTCTGGTGCTTGCCTGCCGCTTTGGCAGGTCGTCGCCTCATACACCGATGTCATACCCCGCGAATGCGGGGTATCCAGTACGCCGCGGCTTCTCGGATCAATCGCTCGCGTCTCTGGAATACTGGACCGCCCGCCTTCGCGGGCGATGACACAGAGGGGTCACAGCATCGGGCAACACAGACATTTGGGGTTATAGGTCCCGGCCTGCGCCGGGACGACAGCGGAGAATGCGGCCACTACCACGCCAGCGCCACGCCGGCTTCATCGAGCAGCTGCACAAAGCCGTGTTCGACCACGGTGTTGCGGCCGCGGTGTTTTGCGGCGTAGAGGGCGGCATCGGCGGCTTCAATGAGATCGCCGGGGCGCTGGTTGTCATTGGGCAGCGTACAGGCGACGCCGATCGAGACGGTGACGGCCTTATGGCTCGAGGTCGCGTGCGGCAATTCGAGGCCCTGGACGGTGACGCGTATGGTCTCGCCGATTTCCATGGCGCGCAGCGCGCTGGTGTTGGGCAGGAGCAGACAGAATTCCTCGCCGCCATAGCGCGCGGCAAAGCCCATATTGTCGGCGGCGATGCTGGCCAGCGTCTCGCCGAGTCTTGTCAGGCAGGCGTCGCCCTCGGGGTGGCCATAGGTGTCGTTGTAGAGCTTGAAATGATCGACGTCGATCATCAGCAGCGAGAGCTCGCTGCCATACTGATGCGCCTTCATCCACTCGAAATCGAGCCGGCTCTGGAAGCCGCGGCGGTTGGCGAGTCCGGACAGCATGTCGATGGAGGCCATCACGGTGAGCCGATCATTGGTCGCGAGCATCTCGCGCTCGCGCTGGGAAAGCCGTGCCGCCATCGCGTTGAAGGCGCGCGCCAGCGGCACGAATTCGGAAGGCAGACGGTGGCGCGCGACGCGCGCCGACCAGTCGCCCTCGCCGAAGCGTTTGGCCATGCTGGTCATCATCTCGATCGGCTCGATGATCAGCTTTTCCGCGCCGACCAGCGCGCCCATCAGCACGAACAGGCAGACGAAGGCGAGCTGCAGATAGGCGTTGCGGATCTCGCGATTGATCGTGGCGGTCACCTTGCTCTCGTCGACGCTCATCATCAGCCGCGCCTCCGTGCCCGGGATGCGCATGAAGCTCAGGTTGCGTCTGGCACCGTCTGCCGCGGTGAAAGACAGCGAGCCCTCCGGCGCATCTGACAGCAGCGCCTTGTCGGCGATCGCCGACATCAGGGAAAGCGTATCGACGGAACGGCCGATCAGACTGGCAAGATCGTCAGGCGCGGCGAGAATGGTGCCCTTGCCGTCGATCATGACGGCGGTGAAGCCGGCGCGGCCGGAAAGCCGCGTCATGCTTTTCGACATCCAGTCCAGCGTGACGCCGGCGATGACGACGGAATCCTGGTCGGGATTGATGGCGGAGACCGGGTAGGCTGCCATCACCATCGGTATGTCGATCTTCTTGGCGATCAGGAAATCGCTGAAAACGAAATCACGGCTCTCCCGCGCCTTTTTGAAGTAGGGCCGGTCACTGATGTCGAGTCCGACCGGCGCGTTCAGCACGGAGCATTGCACGCGTCCGTCGGCGCCTACCACCATGACGTTGCGGATCCAGGGCAGGTTGAGCGGAAGGCTCGCGCGCATCAGGTCGCAGCTGCGGGCGATGCCGCCGGCGGCGCGGATATACGCGGTTGACCTCAGGACGGTGGCGACCGATTCGACCACCTCGCGCTGGGTGTCGGCGGTGCGTTCGGCGAGATCGCGGAACTCCTGGGTCACCTGCACCAGCTGCTTGCCGCGTGCCTCTTCCAGCGAACGGGCGCGTTCCAGCATCAAGGGCGCAACCAAGAGCAGCGCCAGCAGGGCAAGCCGCAAGCGGATGCCCAAAACCTTCTTGAGTTTGACCCGGTTGCGGCCGAAAGTGATGCGCGACATCTTCGTCCCTACCCCCGGACAAGGTAAGGGAAAGGGATCAAAAAGCCCTTCCCGAACTTGGTAAAATTCAAGCAAACCCCGGCCATGCCGCGGGACCGTGAGCAAGACCATGGCAAGTGATACACCCGCAGTAACCGCACCTTTACCAAGCGGCCTTGCCGTCGTGGAGCAGGAGATCGCGCGTGCCTGCAAGGAGTTTGGCCGCGATCGCGCCTCAGTGACACTGATCGCGGTTTCCAAGACGTTCGGCGCTGAGGCGATCGCGCCCGTGATTGCGAGTGGGCAGCGCGTGTTCGGTGAAAACCGCGTGCAGGAAGCCAAAGCGAAATGGCCGGCGCTGATCGCAGATCATCCCGGCCTCATGCTGCACCTGATCGGACCGCTGCAATCCAACAAGGCGAAGGAAGCCGTGGCGCTATTTGACGCCATTCATTCAGTGGACCGTCCAAGCATTTGCGAAGCGTTGGCCAAGGAGATCAAATCCCAGGGACGCCGCCCGCAATTGTTCGTGCAGATCAATACCGGCGAGGAGCCGCAGAAGGCGGGCGTCGCGCCGCAGGATGCAGATGCCTTCATCGCCGCGTGCCGCGACAAGCATGGTCTGGATATCTCCGGCCTGATGTGTATCCCGCCGGTCGACCAGCCACCGGCGCCGCACTTTGCGCTGACCGCGAAGATCGCGGCGCGCAACGGCTTGAAGAATCTCTCGATGGGCATGAGCGCCGATTTCGCCACCGCGATCCAGCTCGGCGCCACGCATGTGCGCGTGGGCTCGGCGATCTTCGGGCATCGGGGCTAGCAACAGTCATCGCCGCCGCCTGACCCTCAACCTGACGAGGCTGCGTGGCAGCCGTCTCGAAAAGCGAGGGCAGCTGCGGGACCACATTGTTCGAGACGCGCGCAATGCGCGCTCCTCAGCATGAGGGACGCTACTCAACCGGGGATGCGGAACGATAACCACGGTAGGGCGCACGCAAGGCGCCCGGAACGCCGCCCTTGGCTTATGCCGGGGACGGCGTTTCGAGTCGTCGAAAATTGGATAGTCCTTGGGCTTGTAATCTGCGTGGTCGGGTTTCGAAGCCTTTTTTAACGCGACCTTATTCGTCGTCATCTTCGGATTCGATACGCTTCTCGATCGTATCTCGTATTCCACGCGCGGCCACGACTGTCACGAAAGCCATCCTCTTCTTCTGATCCGGGCTTAGCGTCTTGTAGAGCGGCTCCCACGCATCGGCGGCCTTCTTGAGGTCGGCCGCACGTTGATTCAATGATTCCGCCCGACGTTGCATGAGTTGGATCGGATTACGGTCGTGGAGGGCTTCTACTGGGCCGCTATCGCGCAGTTGCGCCAGCCGTTCCAACCGGGCTTGCCGGTTCTTCGATCTGGCCCGTATGGCATCCTCTACGGGCGGCCATAATTTTTCCTGGTCGGGTGTTAGCTGCAAGGCGGACTTGATCAATGCCACCCGCGCATCCGTCAAGGCGTTCAAGTCGGCGGCACTGGGATGCGTCATTCCTACCGTGTTGGAAGACATTTCTGCTGCGTAGGCAAGAGGGGATGCCGTTATGAGAACTGCAGTCGTTGCAACGGCTAATTTCTTGATCATCATCGCAAGCTCCTGGTCTCGGGTCGCCTGCCCCTGGGCAGAAGTTGGCAATCCGGGCCAGGGAGCTGGCTTGATTCAAGTCAAGCAGACATTCACGCGTTGGTGAGTTTCGCCTGATGTCGCGCAGCCGGTTCGCAACGTTCCGCGTGAGCTTCCAATCGAGTTCCAGGTCGACACGCCTGCGTCAATGCTTTAGGGGCCGAAGCTGTCGGCGATCCTCGTGTATCGCGGATGAGATAGCAGATGTGCTCGTGCCGTCGTTGCGAGGAGCGAAGCGACGACCCGTCTACGCCGGACTCATACCCTGCGGGGCTTGCGCGGCAAGCGGAGAAGGGTCGCTTCGCTCGCAATGACGGAACGAGAACCTAGCCGAACCCCACCGACACCTTGCCCAGCACGCCGAAATCCACCGCGCAGAAATCGCCGGATTGAATCGGCAGCGGCTTGTGGCATGTGCCTGTCGTAACGACCCTGCCCGCCTTGAGGTTGATGCCGAGCTGGCGCAGTTCATTGGCGAGCCAAGTCAAGGCCACGCGGGGATCGCCGAGCACGTTCCTGCCGTGGCCAACGAATGTTTCGCCGCGCATGGTGATGACGGGGCGGTGCTCGATCAGATCCATCGAGCGCCAGTCGGCCGTCGTCGCCGGTCCCAGCACGAAGAGATGGGCGCAGGCATTGTCGGCGATCAGTTGCGCTTCGCCGGCGCCGACGAAATCGGCAAAGCGCGAATCCGGAATCTCGATCGCGGGATGCAGCGTGTCGACGGCATCCAGCACCTGCTGCACGCTGTAAGGCGTCGATCGTGCCGGCAAATCCACGCGCATGCGGAAGGCGAATTCCGGTTCGGCGACGCGCATCTCGTTACCCGCCATCGATGCCGTGCCGCCGTCCGGAATCACGGTCTCGGCCAAGATCCGGCCCGCCATGGGGCCGGCGACATTGATGTGCTTCTGGCCGGCCTCGCTGGTCGCGGCGATCTTCCAGCCGAACAGGTGCGTGGTCGAGTAGCGCTCGATCGCGGCCTGGATCGCGTAGCCGTCGGCGCGGCTCAACGGACGATGCGCGTGTTCCAGCGCAGCCAGCTTGGTGCCGGCGCGCCAGTGTTCATGCAGCGTCTGCGACGCCGCGGCAATCTGACCTCGTTCCATGAAATGTCCCTGAAATGTACTTCATCCAATCACGATCCGCGTTCGTGGACCCATCCTTCGCAATAAATGCAACATGGCCGAACGCGTCATCGAAACACATCCTGCGGTCGGCGAAAAGTTGGCGCGCGCCAGATGCAGGAACACGGCGCTGCCGCGGCCGGCAATTCGCGGGCTGGTGTTGTGGTCGATCTCGACGATGAAATCGTAGAGCTGATCCTCGCGCCTCAAGCGGTCGCCGCTCTGGCCGCGCGCGAGACGAATCGCCTGATTGTAATGGCGGTCGGCCGGGTCTTCGCACCAGGCATCCTCGGGACGGATCGGCCGGATCGGCAGAAAGGTTTGCGGGCGGACGTGGCGGTCGGCGCGCCACCACAGCCGCCGCGGGCGAAAGATACCGCGGGGGGTGCCGCCGTCACCCTCGCGCTTGTTGGCCTTGATGCCGCCACGTCCGAGCGCGACCGGTATGGTGTGACATCCCGCCGTCAACCAGCCGCGGCGGGGGTCGCCGGCGGAGGGGCGAACGCGGATCATCGGAATAGGCCGATCACGCCCAACTGTCCCATAAGTGACTGAAATGTCAGGTATTACCATACGAATCGACCGGGCCCCGGTTGCCAGTTTGCGGCAAATTGCTCTAATTCAAAGCCGTTCTAAAACAATCATCAAAAACGCCGGGGAATCTGGAGTAGACTGGCCCCTGGCTTGAGAATCTGTAACAGCCCCTTACTTGAACACGAATTGGTCTCTGACCAACCGGCTCTTCTCGTTGCGTAACGGTCCAGGTTTCCCCCGCCTGCAACCGCTGCCTGCCGCCTCAAGGATCGTACCGATGCCCAATGCCCGCAAGATATTGATTGTGGATGACGACACTGATTTGCGTGACACGCTGGTCGAGCAATTGTCGCTGCATGACGAGTTCGAAGCTTCCGCCGTCGATACCGGCGCCAAGGGGGCCACCGCCGCCAAAAACGATTCGCCCGACCTCGTGCTGATGGACGTGGGGTTGCCCGACACCGATGGCCGCGAAGTGGTGCGCTCCCTGCGCAAGGGTGGCTTCAAGGCACCGATCATCATGCTGACCGGGCACGACACCGATTCGGACACCATCCTGGGCCTCGAATCCGGCGCCAATGATTACGTCGCAAAGCCGTTCCGCTTTGCCGTGCTGCTGGCACGGATCCGCGCCCAGCTCCGCCAGCACGAGGCGAGCGAGGACGCGGTGTTCTCGGTCGGCCCCTACAGCTTCCGTCCCGGCTCCAAGATGCTGACCGCGGCGAATGCGCGCAAGGTTCGCCTGACTGAAAAGGAAACGGCGATCCTGCGCTTTCTCTACCGCGCCGGCCAGCAGCCGGTGTCGCGCGAGACGCTGCTGCAGGAAGTCTGGGGCTACAATTCCGGCGTCACCACCCACACGCTGGAAACCCACATCTACCGGCTGCGCCAGAAGATCGAAAAAGATGCGGCTAACCCCGAGATCCTGGTGACGGAAGCCGGTGGCTACAAGCTGGTGCCGTGATACGATTCGCGCGAGACGAATCGTATCCCTCGCGTTTTGCTCGAGCATGATCTTGTCCGAAAACCGATTCCCCATTTTTCGGGATCATGCCGTACGATGACCGGCCCGCATGTCGATCGAGGATGATGTAGCCCTGCTGGAGCGTGTTCCGACCCTGCGTCTTCTGGGTTCGGCATCCCTGCGCATGCTCGCGATCGGCTCCGAACAACGCAATTTCGGCCGCGGCGACGTGCTGTTCAATGCAGGCGATGAGGCGGATGCCGGCTTTGTCGTGCAGCACGGATCGTTCCGCATTGACGACGGCGTTGCGGCGGAAATGATCGCCGGGCCCGGTGCGCTGATCGGCGAGCTCGCGCTGGTCGTGGCGATGAAGCGGCCCTCCACCGCCGTGGCGGTCGACAATTCCTCGGTGATCCGGATCGCGCGCAGCCTGTTCCAGCGGGTGCTGGAAAGCGATCCCGACGCGGCACGCCGCCTGCGCGACGAATTCGCCACCCGCACCAGCCAGATCGCCAGCGACATCCTGATGGCGGGCGGCAAGTTGAGTACGTGATTTCTGTCGTCCCGGCCAAGCGAAGCGCGAGCCGGGACCCATATGTGGACGGCCCCCGTGGCACAAGAGCTTTCGGGGGATCGGATCGCTGACATCCATATGTCCGGCCTGTT
>Ga0187815_10000046_pt1 | contig 56813 bp, 51 predicted proteins | sample NC_S_5_FD_132962 | JGI IMG/M metagenome (GOLD analysis project Ga0187815, IMG submission 132962) | Wetland sediment microbial communities from Neuse River Estuary, North Carolina, USA - ASW-S_5 | ecosystem: Environmental > Aquatic > Freshwater > Wetlands > Sediment | place: USA: North Carolina... | reverse complement strand
TGAGCGAGCCCTAACGCCCGAGATCGGCGGCCACGCGAGCACCTCCGAGAGTCTCCCCGAGGGTCGGAATCTGCCACGCGTGAGTAAGGCGGTCGGGGGAGCCGGGAGTGGCCACGAGGCGATCTACGCCCCCCCGTGCCGTGCTGCAACAAGTTGCGTCCGCAGGATTCGACCTGCTCCTCTCCCGGCCGCCGGTCTTGCATGCACGGTAGGGCGGTGCGGCACGTGGGTTGAGGAGAGGCGAGACGGGCGCGAACGATCGCTGTGGGACCTTTCGGAGGTGGGTCACCGGCGAAGTGTCATGCTAGTACAAACCGAGGTGGTGTGCGGAGGTTCGTAAGATCCGGTCACGGTGTCTCGCTGGCGTCGGGTCGGACCTCGGGTGGACGAGCCCGAGCTCGCTGTCGGCCGCCTTCATCGCTCCCGGTTGCGTGATGGACCATCGAGCGAGGCGGAGACCGTTGCCGAGATACTCTCTTGATTGGCGGTCTCCTTGATACGTCGCGGCCGGCTCTAGAATCTATGCCGATTCTTGCTCACGGAGAGTCCGAGGCAGAGCGCTCCGTCCTCAACGGACTTGTGTGGGCGGTCCGTCTTTCCACCCTCGTCCTGGTCGCCGAAAGCCTGGGTGCCTACTTCAGCCATAGTCTAGCCCTCACGGTCGATGCCGTCCACAGCATACCGGACGTGATCGCCTTTGCAATCTCTTGGGGTTCGCTGGCGATCGCGAGACGGGGAACGACACCCGAACACACCTTCGGGTTGCATCGTAGCGAGGTCCTCGCCACGTTGATCAACGGGGTGCTCGTGCTCGGGACCGGTATCGTCTTCGGCTACGAGGCGCTCCGGGAGCTGTTGGCTCGGGCCCTTTTCGCGGGTTCCGTGGATCCCCTTTGGATGCTTCTGGCGGCCGCTCCGACTCTCCTACTCCGTTCCACCGCCGCCGCCATCCTCGGAAGGGTACCGCGACGGGTACGCGACCTGAACCTGAAGTCGGTCATTCTCCACCTCTGGAGCGACGTAGCCATCACCAGCGCAATCCTGGTCGCCGGGGCGATCCTCTTCCTCCTACCCAACGAAGCCTGGGTGGATTCCGCGGCCGCGCTCGCCATCGGGGGCGTCCTGGTGTGGGAATCCCTGCCGCTCTTCCGGGGTTCCTGGACCTCCCTTGCGGAGGGGATCCCATCCCATCTATCGGTGGAAATGATCACGCAGGCGGCGCGAACGATTCCCGAGGTCGAAGACCTCCACGACATCCACGTCTGGTCGGTTTGCGCGAACCTGATTTGCATGACCGCTCACGTGAGAGTCTCCAACGTCAGCGTGCGGGAGAGCATGGAGGTCCTAGAGCGGCTACGGCGCAAGATGGCCGATCAGTTCGGGATCGTGCACGCCGTCTTCGAGACCGAAACCCAGCCTGGTTGAACTGCGACCGCGGGCTGGTAACGCCCCCTCCGGATTGGGAGATCCCAATGACGAAAGCGAGGCACCGCCGCTGGAGCGGTGTTATCCGAAGGGGGACTGAGTCCGTCGCTCGATTGTCAGGTGGCGCACGGGGCGTGTTCTCTGTCTCCGTTGCCTCCCGACCTCCGGTTCCAGCGCGACGGCCCCCATCTTGGGGGATTCCCCCCGATGCTGGAGTCACCGTCCACCCGCCCTCGGGCCGGGAACGGCGGTAACGGGAGACATTTCCCCGGGTCGCGTCTCCTGGAGGAACTCCTTCTCTTCCCACATGTCGTACGCGATGGCAGTTGCCGCCATCTGCGTGATAATCCCGAACGCGGTCACGACGTGAACAAAGAGTATCAGGTTCCAGACGGTTACGTCATCGAAAACCGGCCATCCCGACCCGACGTTGATGAGGAGAAGTACGCCCAGCACGGCCGTCATGATCGACATTGAAAGCGTGGCCGAGACGATCCTCTTGATCCGACCCGGAACCGTGGTTTGACGCAGGGCGCGATAGTTGTAGTAGACAATCCCTACGATCACGAAACCCAGGAGGTAGTGACCGTAGAGAACCCAGGGTTTACCCTGCGGGACCATCGATAGCAGGAACTCTAGAAACACGACCCAGATCGCGCCGTAGAGCGCCGACCAGAGCTTCATTGAATCGCCGGGCTGGCCCGTCGGAAAGAGGGCATGCAAGTCGGGAAGGCGCCGGAGCTCGGGCCGAGGGTCGGCTTACGCACCTAGTTTTTGCCCACAGTTCGGACAGAACGCGAACTGGCCCAGGGGGTGGACCCGGCCGCACCCTTTGCACGCGACCAGGGCCGCTGGAGCCAGGACCGGAGACAAAGTCCCCTGACCTGGTAAAGGGCTCTGCTGCTCCCGGATCGCGTCTCCGATCTTCACGTAGCCAACGAGATAGAAGATTCCGGGGATGAGACCGGCAAAGAGGGATAGGATTCCGATGATCAGCGTAGGTGTCTGAGCCCCGGAATAGTCTCCCCTCTGAATCCTCTGGTAGGAGAGCGTGTACGCGAAGTAGAGGAACACGAGGACGATGACACCCACTGTGACGGCCGCGGTGACGGCGGCCCACGCGTACGGGAACGGGTGGATAACCGAGAAACCGAAGAGCCACACGATTCCTCCCGTCAGAAGCACGCCTCCAATCACCTGGAGGATCAGAGCGATCAGGACCAAGGTCTCGGCCGAGCCCGCCGAAGGTGGGCGAGCGCGGGCCGCCGGGAAGCTCGCCGTGGGGATGGGGTAGCCTACGGACATGATGGTCAACACGAGTCCCAAGCCTGTAAAGCCTGAGTCAACATCGCTTGACAGGCCGCCTTCGATGAACCGCACTGGTTCGATTTGTCGCAGGCCCCGTAGCCACGCGTGGCGGTTCCGGAGGGTCCACGCCGAATCCGTCATCCGGAATAATGACCTAATGGTCCCGGAGTCCCCGCGGTGCTGATGACTCCACGTCGTCCGTTCGATGCTCGGAAGAGTCGTTGAGGGGTTGGTGCCCGGACTGTATTCATGGCTCGACCTTCTCCACACATCAAACCGGGATTGGTTTCCTTACGGAATTGCTTCGCGAGTGCGCCCGCCTCGGGCTGCGTTTCGAGGCGAGGATGCATAAACCGTAGGAGATGCTTGGCTGGAATCAGGTCTTCGCCGTCGTGACGCTCGGCTTTGAGGAGTCGAGTGCTGCGGGCGAGGTCGCACGGGATCCCACGTTATCCCGCTGCTCCTGGACTACTCTAGGGGACGGTCGCTGCTCCGAGGTGAGCGGCCGAACCCACCGGCGGATGATTGCGGTACGCACGTAGGAAACAGAGAACCCCCGAGGGTTACCCCTCGGGGTCGAAGGGGTTGTTCCACGCGGTGCTCGAGTGCCCTACGCCGCGTAGAGGCTGATGTACCCTGTCGCCGTAGCGAGCGCGAGGTTGACCTCGGGTCCTTCGACGAAATTGATGTAGTTCGCGACGACGGTCCCCGCCGCTGGCGTGCCGTCCGTCAAGTACTCCAGTACTCGCCACGGGCCGTACGATGCGGCAGGGTTCTCGGCCTTGTATCCGTAGAGGAGGACGGTCTGGACACTTGGCTGTACGACCGGTCCGCCGAGGGTGTTCTGGAATCCTGCGAGATTCAACTTCGGGGAGGCCTGCGCGACGGCTTGGCCATACGAATTGAACCCAATACCGTTCGCGTCGCCAGCGACTGCGGCAGCGAGGGCGGGGTTGCCGACCGCGTGGTTGACGTGGATGTTGCAGCTCTCGAGCTGGTTGTCCGTTCCGCAAGAGTTGCCGGAGGCGTCCTTCGTGAGGAAGGCGTGAGACGTCGAACCGAAGCTCTTGTCGGGTAGGATGTACTTCTGGGTGAACCCCTGCTCGGTTCCGCTGGAATCTCCACGATCGTATGCAACGATTCTGTTCGTGTTCGCCGAGCCGAAGCTGCAGCCCGTCAAGTCGATGAGCCCACCGGTGGTCTTCTCGCAACCCGCGGGGAACGGAATGTCGCCCCAGGGGAGTGAGGTGGCCGCGCCGGGAACTGGGCATACCTTTGCATAGGTCTGGTTCGCCTGGAATACTCCGCCCACGAAGGCGGCAGCCGGCTGACCGCAGAGGTAGGGAGCGAGAGTCGTAAGGTTGGTTAGCGTGTTCAACCCACCCGGACTGTTCTGCGTCGGGACGGTTGTCGAAGCGGCGACGTATACGGCAAGCATCGTTGTGGCGTTGAGCGAGAACTGGCTTGCTGTGATGTGTCCCGTTCCGGTTCCGAAGATCGGGTTGTTGATGGAGGCGATCCCTACAATTGCGTCGATCGCGACAACGTTCTGGACGGTGTTCGCGGCGAGAGTCGAGGAGCAACCGTCACCGGTAAGCTGGGCCGTCGTGAACGAAGTCGAAGCCGCGCCCACGTCCACCTGACCCGCGCAGTACGCTTCCGCGCCTGCGACGGACCCTCCCTGTTGGTTGGTAACGTTCGCCGTGTAGTTGGCCTCAAACCACGGGATCGCGATCTGAGTCAACGGAAACACGGTCGTGCTACCCCCGATCGAAAACTTGTCGTTGCTCGGAATGCTGGGAGTCCCGATGCTCTTCGTGACGCCTCCCTGCCACCCCGTGAGCCAGAGGTAGAGTCCGGCGGCCGCCGCGACCGCGATGAGAATGAGGATCAGTGTAGCCACGACCGGCGACACTGCCTTCTCATTGCGCCGGAGGCGTCGGAACCTCAGGCTTCGTTCTCTCCGCGCTGCGCTCTTTTCGTTCATCTCTCTTTCTTTCCCCCTTCGTTGTTCGGTGCAGCGTTACCTCGGATTCCCGAGACCCACCCTGCAACCCCCAGAAGGAGGACGACGTTCAAATTCGCCGCCGAAGGAAAAGCCGTGGAAGGTAGGAATGTAATGCCGGTCGGCGTGCGCCGTGGTCGCATTCGGAAGGACCGGCCCGTTACGGAGACTACGGCAACTCCTTGCCGGGGCTTAATCGCAGTGCACGCGCTAGATCGGTCGGGGGCAGCCACCCTCTCGAATGGTGGAGAATACGGGCCGGTCGGTGGGAGTCAGTGGCCCGACGCGGGACAGCCTTTCGGTGTCGGTCGCGGTCCACCGGCCGAAAGGGGAGGTCAAACCCAAGGACCGAGCCACGCTCCGTCGCGAATCCTCCCAGCTGGATGCTCTCCTGGTGAGGGAATCGACGTTCCCCGAGAAGTTGCTCGTTCAGGCCGAGCTGGGGCACATGCGACGGCAGCTCAGCGGGGACCGACGACTCATTAATGTCACCTACCCCGTGAATCCCCCCTACGCCTTCGTCCAGATCCGCTTCAACTCTAAGATCGGAGAGTTCGAGTACAAGGTTCTGGAACCACGCCTTCGGCCCGAGGAAGTCGCATCCGTCGCGCGCATACGCGACAAGATGGAGGCGATGATGGCCCAGGAGGAGATTCCCATCGCCGAGGGTCAGCGACTGGAAGAATCCCCGGCCCTAGAGGCCTACTTGAAGAAGAAATTCCTCGCGGTCCTCGACCTCTATGACATCGACGTCCCGGTTCGTAGACAACCGGTAATGCTCTACTTTCTGCGGCGGGACTTCATCGGGATGGGTCGGACGGATGGGGTCCTCCGGGATCCGTTCCTAGAGGACATCAGTTGTCTCGGCCCGGGTGTTCCTCTCTATGTCTTCCACCGCGTCTTTGGGTCCGTCCGAACGAACATCTTCTACGATGGGGAGATCGAGCTGAACCGGTACATCTTCCGGTTGGCTCAGATCGCGGGAAAGCACATCTCGATCTATCAGCCGATCCTGGACGCGACGCTCCAGGATGGGAGTCGGATCAACCTCACGCTCGGTACCGAGGTCACTCGCAAGGGTTCGACGTTCAGTGTGCGCAAGTTCTCGCACGATCCCGTGTCGCCGATCGACCTCCTCCGCTTCGGGTCCGTCTCCGCGTTCCAACTGTCGTACTTTTGGACGCTGATCGAGACTCACTGCTCACTCCTCATATCCGGGGGGACAGCGGCCGGCAAGACGACCTTCTTGAATGCGATCTCGATGTTCATTCGGCCGGAGGATAAGATCGTCTCGATCGAGGACACACCCGAGATTCAGATCGACCATCAGAACTGGATCCAGTCGGTGGCCCGCACCGGGTACGGCTCCGGTGCGACTTCGGGAAACCCGTCGGGTGTTTCCGGGCTCTCGTCAATGGGAGGGGTGAAGTCGCCGGGCACCGTCAGTCTGTTCGACCTGCTCGTCGCCGCTCTACGGCAGCGGCCCGAGTACGTGATTGTTGGGGAGGTGCGCGGGGTCGAAGCGTTCACCCTGTTCCAGGCAATCTCCGTGGGGCACGCCTCGATGTCTACCATCCACGCGGGGTCCATCGCTGAGCTCATCCACCGTGTCGAGAACGAGCCGATGAACATACCTCGAGTCCTGTTCCAAGCGCTCGACGCCGTCGCGTTTCCGGCTCAGGTCGTCGTGAACGGCTCTCGAGTCCGTCGGATCCTTGGAGTCACCGAGATTCTCGGCGTCGATGCCGGCACGAAGGAACTTCTCACCAACGACATCTTCCGGTGGGAACCGAACCAGGACCAATTCACCTTCCTCGGGCGCAGCTTCGTTCTCGAGCATCTGCAGCAGACGACGGGCCGCAGCATGGACGCTCTCCTTGAGGAGCTCACCCGAAAGGAGCGCTATCTGACCCTGATGGACAGGCACCAGATGACGTACTACAAGGACGTTAGCCGGGCAATCGCCGAGTACTACGTGGACCCGACCGAATCCCTGGCCCGGTTAGAGAAGCAGAATCCGCGGTGAGGGCCCATGGCCGACAGCGTGAGCGCCGCCACGACGTCACATTCCACGCCCGACGCAGCCCCGGACGATCGACATCTCCGGACGAGGCCATTGGAAACGCTCCTCCGGAGGTACGAGGGACTGTGTTACGGTCTGCTCGGGGAGCGGATCGACCGAGACGGGCAAGATGAGCTTCTGCAGAGTCGCCTGAAGCAGGCGGGTATCAACGTCTCGCCGGGAATGTACAAGTCGTTAACGATCGTCTCCACCGTCATCGCATCGGTAGGCTCGTTCGCACTCTCGATACTGCTCTTCTACGTTCTTGTTGGCTCCCCCTTCTGGTGGACCTACGTGCTCCTGGTGACCGGAGCGAGCGCAGGGAGCGTCTTCGGGGGATTCCGGTTCCTCCTCTCTACGCGAATCGCAAATCGGAAGGACCGACTCGATCGTGAATTGCCGTTCACGCTGAGTGAACTGTCGGTGCTCGCCAGTACGGGCGCGTCCCCGATTCGGTTGATCCGTCGGATGGCTCAGCGCGACCACGACCCCGCGATGACCGGGGAGTTCAAGCAGGTCATCTACAGGACCGACATCCAAGGGAAGGACCTCATCACCGCCTTGGCTGAGACCGCCAAGGACTCGCCGTCCCCGTCCGTTCGGGAGGCGTTCTGGGACCTCGCCAACATGATCCACCAAGGTGGGAACCTCGACGAGTACCTCCGGGCCAAGGCCGACGCGGTTCTCCAGCTCAAGCGACTGGTTCAGAAGCAGTTCATCGAGCGACTTTCCACGTTTCTCGACATGTACGTCGCCCTGGTCCTCGTAGGCGTCTTGATGATCGCTGTGGGGGCATTCCTGATCAACGCCTTCGGACAGACCGCGGCGGGTCTCGATGCGGATCAGCTCCTGCAGCTTCTAGCATTTGGACTGGTACCCCTGGCCGTCGTCATGACGGTCATGATGATCTCGATCGCCTACGCTCGGGCCGAGTGACCCGCATGTGGCGCTCCCTCCACTTCGCGATTGCGGTCCTCTCGCTCGCCGCGCTCGCATTGATTCCGCTGGCCGCCGTTGCGGCCCATCCGGAAGCGGGACCGATCAACATCACCTCGGTCTCTCCGGAACCCAACTCCACGATCACCACGACGATACCGACAATCACTGTAACCTTCTCGGATGATGCCGCGTCCATTCCGTATGGCGGCGTAAACCTCTCGGTGAACGGCCGGGTCGTGTCGGGGTTCCAAGGAACCACGATCACACCGTCGTCCATCTCCTATGCAGTATCGTCGCTCTTCCCGTTGGTCGCGGGCCCGAACAAGGCGACGCTGACGCTCACGGACAATCTAAACAACAGTTTCCAGTTCAGTTGGAACTTCACGGTGAACACGAGCGTACCGGCCGCCCCACCGGCACCGCTGATCCAATTCCAAGCGTTGGTTCTCTATCTAGGAATCGGGGGGGCGGTCGCCGCGGCGGCGTTCGGGGGATGGATCCTCTACCTCAAGCAGACAACCCGCTTCGCCTTCCGGAAGTACTTCATCACGCATCCGGCGCAACGATCGTACCTGATCCTCTACGTACCGCTGGCGGTCGCGTTCGTGTTTCTGATCCTAGGGCTGGACTGGGTCAACAGCACGTCTGGGCTTCCACCCATGGCGATCGACTACGTGATTGTTATCGCGATATTCATCGCGCTCACCGGGTTCGCGATCGATGCCCGTCGTCAGCTTGCGGCCACGCGGGCCTACGAACGCGCTTTCGCCCAACTCCTGTTCGAGATGGCGGACGCGATGCGGGGTGGCCTCGACCCCGCCAAGGCGATAGTCGAGCTTGCAAAGACCAGCTCGAATATCCTCCGCCGACATCTTCGAATCGCCGCGGACGCGGTTCGCATAGGCCGGCCGTTCGAGTCGGTCCTCCGTGACATGGTGCGACCGATTCCCAGCCCACTCATTCGGCGGTACGCGGGGTTGATCGCCGATGCGTCGGGGGTCGGCGGCGAGACGGCCCTGGTCGTCTATCGAGCGGCGAAAGACATGGACGACTTCGTCAAGATAGAGGAGGAGCGCCAGAAGCAGCTGACGCTACCGGTGGCCGTGATCTACATCGCGGTCGCGGTCCTGCTTGCGGTGTTGTTCGCCCTCCTCTACATCTCGCCGTCGCTCGGCAGCCTGAGCATCAGCTTCCTTGGGGGAGGCGGGAATCCGCTCGAGTCCGCCGGAACGACAACCGCCTCCGCGGCCCCGAAGCTAGATGTCGGGGGTCTCCACGAGCGATTCTACCAGCTGATGCTGGTCAACTCTCTGGGCACGGGCGCCATCATCGGGGCGTTCACCGAAGGTAAGGCCCGGTACGGGGTTCTTCATTCGCTGGGATTGGTGGCGGCCATGACGATAGCGTTCACGCTGTTCACGGCGTGAAATCGGCAAAGCGCGCTCGCCGAAGTAGGCTTGGTCGCCGGATCACAGCGGGTCGCCTCATTCCGGCGCTTGGTTCGTGGCTGGACCGGCACTGACGGAGACTAGGGTGCATCAGGCTTTGTACATCTCGACGGCGTAACCTTGGAGACCGAAGCTGTTGGTCACCGTGAGTGTGACATTGTAGATATCGGAGGCATTGAACGCATCGTGTAACTCTGCTTCCTGGCCGTAGTAGACTCCGTTGTCAGGGTCGTGGGAATCGTTCTCGTTGGTCACGATCCAATCCCAATGGTTGATGGTGGTATTGACCCCCGTGCCTCCGCTAGGCTGGTAGGACCCGGCGCCATCCAGAATGGGCCACGTACCGGAGAATGCGATTCCGACAATCGCGTCGGGCGGGACGAACGAAGCAACGAACTCGTTGCCGAGGCTAGTGAAGACGTCTATCTGGATCGTCTCCGAATCGGACAAGTTGAATGTCCGCAAGTAGAACTGCGAGAACTGGAAGACCATGGTGGTCTGAGAGAATCCCCGAAGGATGAGCTTCGAGCAGTTCAGATTGCCCGAACTCAGGACGAAGCACTGGTTGGGACCGTTGCCAACGATGCCTCCGGGTAGAAGGAGCCCGTAGAACGTGGCTGGCACGCCGTTCACGTCGATTCCCGTGAGCGTCATGTTGTTGATGTCGAGGCTAGCCAACTGCACCGTGAGAGTGCTGCCGGTGGTGTTGTTGGAGGACAGATCCAGGCTCAATCCGACGATTCTCAGGCCCTCCAGGTTCTTCATCTGGTTCGCCGCCCGTTGGTTCTGGACAATCCTTTGTTCCGAAGCCACGAACAATGAGAAGCCGATTGCCGCCGCGACCACGATCAAGACAAGCATCAGCGTCCCGACAATCTCCGCAAGCCCTCGGGGCCGATTTCGGGTCCGGAACGCACGCCTCTCCCGGAGCACGCCCCATCAGGCTACCGGTGGGTCATAGACATGTCGACCATAGAACGCATAGTTTGCGGTGCTGCTCCGGACGACATCATACACTACCAATACCATCGTTAAGGGTCTGCCCCCGGTTCGTGGCGCGTGGGGATTCCAATCGACGTTCCCGGCCTGAGCACGATCATCCCGGAGATTGGCGAGGGGCGTGTCGTCATTGTCGAGAGTGGCACCGACTTGACGAACAGCTTCTTCCTTCGCCACTTGGCTCGGTCGGCTATCGATTCCCGACGCCGCGTCACGTTCGTGACGTCGCGCGATCGTGACGAAGTGCAAGAGACCTTATCGTCCCGTACCACCGCGGCGGACGATCCGAAGGACCCCCCGCGCGTTCTCGAAATGGACTCGGTCACCGCGCTGGAGGAGCTGGCACCCGACGGAGGTCTCCTCGCCGTCGATTCGTTCTCCTTCCTCACGCTCAACCTCTCTTCGCACGAGCTGGCTCACCTGTTGCGACGGCTGCACTCGACATGCCGAGCGCAAGCGTCCACGGCCGTTCTCACCACCGACCGAGGCATGTTCGATCCACGCGCCGAAGCGATTGTGATCCACCTCGCCGACGGGTTTCTCCAGTTTCACTCGCGCGACGGGCCCGATGGAGTGGTTCGCTTTCTGAGGATTCCGAAATGGACGGACGGCAAGTTCTTTGACCGAAACATCTATTATGAGTTCGACGGCAAGCGGATAGCGATCGACCTTCGCAACCGGGTCCTATAGAGGGTGGGTCGTGCCGTCCCAAACGTACGAGCGCTACGGTCTCACCGGGAATCCGTTCCGCGAGCTCGCGGCCGAGAGTCTCGAAGACGTGGGTATCTACCATGTCAACCAAGAGGTCGACGATAGCCTGCGGACGATCAAGGAGGAGGTCTTCGACAAGGAGAACCGGTCGGTCGTCGCGATCACGGGAGTCCTAGGTGCCGGGAAAACGGAACGGCTCCTGCTGGCGGCCGCCGAGGGGCGCGAGAGGGGTGCGCTCACCGTCTACTACGATCTCACATCAAAGACCCCGTGGGTTCTCCGGGGACTCGCCCAGGAATTCCAGACGGCGGCCGTGACGCTCAAGCTCGCCAAGACCTTCTCCCAGCCGGCGTGGCTCCGGAACGTCGCATCGCTCCTCAAGTCGAAGGACGAGCAGCACGATCCGAAGGAAGTGGGGCGGACCCTTGCGACCGCGCTCAACGAACAGGCACCATCCTTTCTCTTGCTCAACGATCTCCACAACCTGGTCGACACACGGGAGGTGGATGGATTCGTCCAGGTTCTCCAGGAAATCACGGACGTCATTCGCCCCGGGGTACTCGTGATGTTCAGCTGCTACGCGAGCTACGTGGCGTGGCTGACGGTTAACCATCCGGCGCTGGCAACTCGCCTTAACCGCACTTTCCTTCTCACCGGTCTCACGGACGACCATGCCGCCTTGGTAATTGCGAAGAAACTCCTCGCGAAAAGGGTAGTCGAGGACCTCGACCCAATCTTCCCGTTCGACATGGAAGCGGTGAAAGCGCTCAATCGGGCCGCGTTGGGAACTCCACGACGGCTGATCGAGTTGGCGGATCTCGCGATCGAGTACGCGGTCGCTCACCGCGCGTACCGCGTGGACGTAGACACGGTGCGCACGGTCCTCAGCCAACGAAGCACGAATGCATCGGAGGCGGCGGCCGTCGTTCAGCGGGCAGCGGAGGCGGGATCGGCCCTGAGGGCTCCGCCGCCCAAAGGCAAGGCTGTCTCTCCGGGGGCCCCGAGGGCCTGAACGGAGCCGCGAACGGAGCCGCCGGTTACTTCAGGACGGCTCGGGGTTCATCAGAACCGCGAGATCGATTGCTTGCTCGGCAATCTCGGAGGCATAGACTCCGGCGCGACCCAGGCTGTCAACGACCGTGCCCAGAGAGAGCAGATCCTCCCCCCGCCGGGTCACCACGCGGTGGGAGAGCGAGTCGATGAGCTTCTGATGCTCGGCTCGCGAGTCGATCGCCCGGTTGGCTTCTTCGATGTCTCGCGTGACCAGGGCATGGAAGGCATGATCGAGCAAGGCGAGGGCCGAGGTCCGCGCGTCTTCGAGGTCCCTCATGAGCTTCACGTCGGGGTTCTTCCCTCTGCCGATGACCGGGAAGGTGCCAGCGATTCGTTGGGCATGTTCTCCGATCCTCTCGATCAGCCTGGCGATCAGACGGTGTCCGTGAAGCGTGGCCGCCGAGGTGCGGTCCGCCGCACTGGGAGCCGGGGCGTGGGCCAGGTGGTACTGCTTCGAGATCATCCAGTAGAGACGATTGACGTCCTGTCCCCGCAGCTCGACGTCTCGCGCCAGACCCTCGTCCCCATTCTTCAAGGAGAGGAGGGCATCCTCGAGCATCGTACGAACGGTGAGGTGCATCCGACGAAGACATTTCTCCGAGCTCAGTTCGGTCGGGTCGGAGAGGTCCTGGATGACGATCGAGTTCCGGGTCTCCTCGATCACCTCCGGCCCGATGACGAGGTGGCAGAACTCGCGGGTGACACGGCGCACGAAGGGAGACCGGTCCAGCGCGAATCGTACCTCGATCAGACCGAATCCCGAGATGTACGCCCCCACCAACTTTCGGAGCAGGTGCTCTCGGGTCTCCTCTCCTTTCTCGAGGAAGATCTTTCGACGGACCGCGGGTCGGTCGCTTTCCCGGGAGCGGATCGATACCGACCCATCGGCCTCCGTCTCAACAAAGAGCGTATCTCCCGCCTTCAGTCCCGATCCCATCACCCAACGTTTGGGCAGGGAGACGAGGAACGTCGACTTGCCGGCGAGTTGAAGCTTCCGGCCTTCCATGAGGGTGGCCCCGATGTCGGAGCACTTGCGGAGCCATAAGCGTTAAAACCATAGACTATGTACTTGTCCGTTTAGCTCCGATAGCGACGCAGACACGGCGCCATCAGCGGAGTTGCTCCCGGCGGGATTTGAACCCACGTCGCGGGGTCGAAGGCCCCGAATCCTTGACCGGACTAGACTACGGGAGCACGCTCCGGACGACCCGCAGGCTCACGCCGCTCTAAGGCGATTTCGCGTGCGCCAAACCCGCGACTAGGGGTTGTTGCTCTGAGGATCGGCGGCCGGCGGGGGTTGCTTGTGGGGTCGTGGCATGTACTCCGATCGCCGCTCTCCGGTGATGGCGTAGACAGCTTTTTCGGCGATCTTGCACGCGTTATCGGCGACCCGTTCGAGGTGGCGCGCGCCCAAGAGCTCGTAGGCGAGACGGTCGGTCGCCGGGCCCCCTTGGTGCAGGAGATCGATGAGCTTCCTCTGGACCTCGCGGTGGAGGGTGTCGACCTCGTCATCCATCGGGAAGACGGCCTTCGCTCGGGCGGCATCACCCACAAGGAAGGCGTCGACCGCCTCGGTTACCATCGCACGTGCCTTCTCGTCCATCCGTCGGAGGAGCGCCCGCGGCTCGGAATCGACAGACTCGGGGCCCGGAACGATGTGTCGGGCCAGGTCGTAGCCCAACCGACCGACCCGGTCGACGCAGTTGGCGATCTTGAGCACGGCCTCGATCGTTCGCAGGTCAGGTCCTTCTGGTTGCAAGACGGCCACGAGCCGGATCGTCTCGATCTCGATGTTCAGGTCGTGGCGGTCGAGCGGCGCGTCCCGGGAGATGACCGAACGGCCTAGCTCGGAATCGGCGTTCAGCAACGCTCGCGTGCCGTCCGCCACCATGCCGACCGCCAGCACGGTCATGTCGGCGACATGCTGCTTCAGCTCGGCGATTTCTCGTTGCCGGTCGTTCCACGGGCGCTGAGTCCCTGTGGTGGGCGCGTCGGTCATTCGAACCTCCCAGTGATGAACTGCACGGTGAGGGGGTCCCGAGGCCGCTCGAGTATATCCGCCGTCGGCCCGACCTCGACGAGCCGGCCGGAATGGAGGAACGCCACGCGGTCGGAGACCCGGGCCGCCTGACCGACGTTGTGCGTCACGAGCACGAGCACGATCTCTTCCTTGAGCCGCTGCATGGTCGCTTCCACCCGTTGGGTCGCCGCGGGGTCGAGAGCGGAGGTCGGTTCGTCGAGGAGCAGAACCCTGGGCCGTACCGCCAGCGCGCGAGCGATGCAGAGACGTTGTTGCTGGCCACCCGATAGCGAAAGGGCCGACCGGTCGAGGTCGTCCTTTACTTCGTCCCACAGCCCAGAGCGTCGGAGCGCTTCGGAGACGGCCTTGTCGATCTCCTCCTCGCTCTCGTGGACGAGCCGGAGGCCGAAGGCGGCGTTCTCGAAGACGGACATCGGAAAGACCGTGGGGCGTTGAAAGACCATGCCGATCCGTCGGCGGACGAGCACCGGGTTCACATGAGGGTCGTAGATGTCCTGCCCGACGTAAAGGACCGTGCCCTCGACCCGGAGTCCGGGAGTCAGCTCGACCATACGGTTCAGGCTCCGGATGAACGTCGTCTTGCCGCACCCCGACGGCCCGACGACCGCCGTCAAGGAACGGCCCGCAAAATCGAGCGATACCCCCGACAGGATGGGTCTGTCCTTCGCAAGAACGCTGAGGTGCTGAACCGAGAGGACGGAAGCCGCGGGAGGGACGGGGGCTCCGCTCACAGGTAGAGTCCCTCGAGCTTCTTCTGGTACCGGGCCGAGACGATCCGTACGAGCACGTTCAGGAGCATGACCACGACGATCAGGATGAACGCTGCCTGGAACGCAACGTTGACGTAGCCCGCCCCAAGCGACGAACCGTAGTTCGCAAAGATCAGCGCGGTCAAGAACGTCGCGGGGGAGAACAGCGAGTGGGGAACGATGGTGGCCGCGGCGGTCGTCAGGACGATCGGTGCGGTCTCCCCGACCCCGATGGCCATCGCAAGGAAGACGCCGGTCAGGATCTGGGGGAGGGCGATGCGGCTTCCGATCCGGAGAATGTACTGGAGCGGGCCGGCCCCCGAGCCGTACGCCGCCTCACGTACGTGCCTCGGAACCGAGGTGAACGCAAGGTCCGCGGTTCGGAACACGTATGGGGTCATGAAGAACGCGAGGGTGAACGCGCCCGAGATCAGGGAGAGGCCCCAACCGAAGTACAGTACGAAGGTGAAGTAGCCGAAGTACCCCATCACGACCGAAGGCGTGCCGGCGAGCATGTTGGCGGTGGTTCGGATCCATCCGGCCAGCCGGTCGGGAAGGAACTCCGCGGTCGCGATCCCGCCGAAGAGCCCCAGCGCCACGGCGAGAAGGGTGGCGACGGCCATAATCTCGAACGTGCAGATGATGGGAACGCCCAGGACGTCCACGCCCGCGGTCAGGCTCGTACTCGTCAGGACCGTGACCGTCAGGGTCGGCAGCGCCCGCGAGCCGACGTAGTAGACGACCGCGAGGATCGGAAGGATCGCCACCCCAAAGAGCAACGGCAGGACCCAGCCGACCGCGCGATCAAAGCCGATCCGCCACCGCGTTCGCAACGAGCGGTCGGTGAGAAGGTCCTCGGGCGTGAGCATTCTGGTCATCGGGTTCGCGGTCGCCATCGCCGCTACATCCCCGCGATTTCGTAGCCGACGAAGCTCGAGACAAAGCGGCGCCCGACGATGTTGACGGCGAGGGTGATCGCGAGCAGGACGATGGCCATCTCGGAGAGGAGCGCAAGGAACTGGCCGTTCCCGTAGGCGGAGTCGAGGAGGGCGAACATCGTGGCGGCCATCGTGCCGGTCTCGCCGTAGAAGTTCGTGGGGTAGCGGCTGGCCCCGCCCAGGACGATCGCCACCGCGACCGTCTCACCGAAGGCCCTTCCGAAACCGAGAAAGCCGGCGCTCAGGATCCCTCGCATCCCGTGCGGAAGGCCCACGCGCCGCATCGTCTCCCACCGCGTCGCGCCGAGCGCGAGGCCGCTCTCCCATAGGTCGCGCGGCAGCGAGCGCAGGGCGTCCCGGATGAGCAGCGTCGTGATCGGGAGCGCCATGAGGGTCAGGATGAAGATCGTCACCGGCAGGCCCTCGCCCGTGGGGAGCCCGGGCGAGCCGCCGAAGCCGGGGATGAAGCCGAGGTGCATCGAGAGCCATGGATTGATGGTGACGCCGAAATACGGCGCCGCGTAGGCGTACGCCCAGATCCCGAACACCACGCTCGGGATCCCGGCGAGAAGATCGACGAACGGGTCCAGCCACGCGGTCAGGGAGCGCGGAAGGTAGGTGGTCGATGCGATCGCGATCCCGAGGCCGATCGCCATCGACAAGAAGAGGGCCGGGATCGCGGTGAGGAACGAGCCCACGATGAAGACCCCGATCTCCCAGTGATAGGGTGGGGCGAAGTCGGACCCGAAGAACGCCCATCCGAAGTTGACGGGTCCGCGGAAGCGGAAGGAGAACGGTGTCAGGGATAGGCCGATGCTCATCCCCGCCAGGCTCAGTAGGGCGAAAACGATCGCCACCACGATCGCCACCGGGACGAGGGCGGGCACGAGCGGAACGATCGTGTGGAGAATCCACGCCCCTCGCCGTCGGACGGTTCGCGGCGCGCCGTCCGGCGAGGAAGGAGGGGGAACGGGTTGGCTCTCCGCGGGCGGACCGGGGACCGCCGTCGTGCTCACGGTTCGCCCTTAGCGTCGGTCCCTAAACCGATACCGAGGCGAACTCCTGTTGGTCGTATCCGAGCACCTCGGTCGTGAGCGGAACGAAGCCGACCTGGCTGAGGTACTGGGGGTCGTTGCCGAGCGAGATCGCCCATTGAAGGAACTCAACCGTGTCCTTGAGCGCGCCGGCGCTCACGGTAGAGCCATACGGTGCCGACCGGATCAGCGAGTACTCAAGGTTCACGATGGGGTACGCACCGTTCGTCCCGGTCTCGCCGACCGTAGGGTCGGTCCCTCCTCCGCCGGGAGTGTTGTTGACGGGGCTGTTGCGGAATCCACCGAGGATCATGCTGTCCGCGAGCCCGAAGGTCTTGTAGCTGAGGTGGGTAAGGCCGAGGTTCGCGTCGTTGGATATGGTCGTGTTCGTGGGAAGGATGAAATCGTCCTTGGCCACGCTGTAGTTCCCGTTCGCGAGCGTGGTGTTGTCCCCCAGCGCCGCGTAGTTCACGTTCGCGCCCGAGACCGTGTGCTTGTAGCTGATCCCGATGTAGGCGATTCCGCCTTCGATAGCCTCGACCCCGCTGACCATCTCAGAGTTCCCGGTTTCGGACTGCGTGTTGGACAGTTTGGTCGCGATGCCCGAGAATGCGCTGGTCGAGTTCGTGAAGGGGAACTTCCCCCAGGACATGTTGCACAGGGTCGAGAACAGGAACGTGTCGCCGCTCGAGTCGTACCGGTAGATGAGCGTGATCTTCTGCTCGGCGGTGGTTAGATTGCCGAGATTGCTGTCGACCGCGGGGCTCTGCGCATCCCGGATCAGCGTGTCGTTCCAGCTCGTGATCTTCCCGCCGTAGATGTACGCGAGAAGAGTCCCGTTGAGGTTCAGATGCTGGGTGATCCCGGGCAGGTTATAGTAGACCAGCTGCGATGAGATCGCGACCGGCACGTTGAGCACCCCGTTCTTGGTCGCGTTGACGAGGTAGGCGTCGGATGCGCCGATGTTGAAGGTCCCTTTCAGCGCGGCGGTTTGGCCCGCACCGCTGCCGGACGGGGCCGTGCTCAGCGAGACCGCGGAGTTGAACTTCGTGTAGTTGGGACCCCAGATCTGCATGAGGGGGTAGAGAAGGGTCGAGCCGGTCTCCGTGATCTGGGTCACCGAGGAGGAGGTCTTGGTGACGTAAACCCCGAGGAAGTACCCTCCTCCAATCCCGATCGCAAGCAGGACGATCGCGATTGCGATCGCGACTCCCATCCCGACCATGCCCGACCGCCGTCGTACGGCCGAACTGAGCTCCTCTGCGTTCGTCGTTCCCATCGTTCCCGTAGGCGTCGTCCGGTTCTGCGCACTCAACGTCATCCACCTCGTCTTCTTTCGACGCTCAGCTCGTCGTCGCAAGGCCCCGCCTCGTTGCGGAGGCAGGCCCGGGCGCAGCCGGCATCGACCGGTCGAGTTACGACGGTGATATAGGGAGAATCAATGTAGACTACGTAGACTACCATAGATGTCTGAATGTGACGGCGACGCAAGGTGACGCACGACGGAATCCGAGACGCCGCACTGTCTTAGGCACCGTCCGGTTGGCCCCGCCACGACGCGTTGGCTCGTCCGATTCGGTTACGACGGGACGTCGTTCCACGGATGGGCTCGCCAGCCGGGGGCGCGAACCGTCGAAGGCGAGCTGCGAAGCGGGCTGGTCCGGTACGGCCTTGTCTCTCCCTCGGGCGCGATCCGCCTCGAAGTGGCGAGCCGGACCGATCGGAGCGTGAGCGCTCGAGCGAACGCGCTCACCCTGTCGACCGACCTCGACGGCCGGGTGTTGCTGCGTGCCCTGAACGGCATTTCCGCCGAGATCTTCTTCACCGCCGCCACCCCCGTGGAGGGAGATTTCCGCCCTCGTAGTGCGGTGCGGAGGGTCTACCGATACTTTGAGCCGGGGTTCGGCCGAGATTTCGACGCCTGGGGGGCGGCCGCGGGGACCCTCGTTGGAGCAGTGGACGTCCGATCGTTCGGCCGGTCGATCCCGAGCGCCGTACCGGTCTGGCGGACCGTCGAATCGGTCACGGTGACGCGACGGCGAGGGGGGGCCACCGTGGAGGTCCGAGCACCCTCGTTCGTGTGGGGGATGGTCCGCAAGATCGTGGGGGCGCTGCGGGAGCACGACGCCGGGCGGCTGCCCCTCGCTCGGCTGACGAGCGCGGTACGCGGCCAGGTCCGTTTGCCGCTGCCGATGGCCGAGCCGGACGGTCTGGTGCTCTGGGACGTGCAATACCCTCTACGCTGGAGGTTTCGTTGGGAGGGGCCCAACCGCCACCAGCGTGCCCGCGCGCGATCGGTACTGGACACGCTGCGGACCCGAACTGAAGTCCTACGGTCCCTTCCCCTGTCGGGGCGGCGCTAACCAACCCGCTCCCACCGCTCGAGCTTCTGGACCGAGCTGAGCGTCGACCCCTGCTGGATCTCCGCCCGCACGCGGTTCTCGTGTTCCAGGACGTCCAGCGACCGGTTCGCGATTTCGGCCGCGCGTTCCGCGGGGACGACCACGACCCCGCTCGTGTCCCCGACGATCCAGTCGCCCGGCCGGACCCGCTGGCCTCCGACCGTCACCTCCACGCCGATCTCGCCGAGGCCTTTGGGCTCGCCGGCGTCCGAGCTCACGTGGCGGCTGAACGCCGGGAACCCGAGCTCGAGGATGGCGTCCAGGTCGCGGACGGCCCCGTCGACGACGACCCCCGCCACCTTCCGGCCGTGGGCGCTCCAGCTCGCGAGCTCCCCCCAAACGGCGGTGTGACCTCCGCCCGCGTCCACCACGACGACATCGCCGGGACCCGCCCGGTCGATCGCCTCGACCGGCTTCGCCCAGTCGCCGTCGCGGGTCGCCACGGTCACCGCGGGACCCGCGACCTTCACGGACCGGTCGCGCAGGTGCGGTAGGATCCCGTGCATCGCGCCCTGTCGCTGAAGGGCGTCGGATACGTTCGGGCTCGAGACCTTGAGGAAAGCCTCCCGGATCTCGCTTCCCGAGTAGCGCCGGTACAGCTCGGTCGCGACCTCTTTCTGCGTCGCGATCGCCTCCCGGATCCGGCGCGTCGCCTCGGGGATCTTCGCGCTCTTCGTGATCGCACCGCCGACGATCAGGATGCGGGCCCCCGCGCGAACCGCCTGGGCGACCGTCTCGCTGTTGAGACCCCCCGCGACGCTCACCGGAACGGGGCAGGCCTTCGAGAGCTCCCCCAGGACGTCGAACGGGGTCTTCCCCTGCATCTGCACATCGATCCCAACGTGCCAGCAGACCGCCGCCGCGCCGAGCTCGGCCGCGCGGACCGCGCGCGCGATCGGGTCGGTCACGCCGATGAGGTCGACCACGACCTCGGCCCCGTAGAGCCGGCCGCCCCGGACCGCGTCCGCGATCGTGTCGTCGTCCGCCGCCCCGAGCACCGTGACGAGGTCGGCGCCGGCCTTGGCCGCGATCTCCACCTCGAACGCCCCCGTGTCCATCACCTTCATGTCGGCCACGATCCGGTGCCCCGGGACCGCCTTCTTCAGCTCCCGGACCGAGTCGAGCCCTTCGCTCTTGATGAGCGGGGTTCCGGCCTCCACCCAATCCGCGCCGCCCTCGACCGCCTCGCGCGCCGCGACGAGGGCGCGGGAAAGGTTCTCGAAGTCGAGCGCGACCTGAAGGACCGGTCGCTCGAGCCGCATCAGTTCGTGCGAGGGGGAGGGCTCTATTAACCAATCCGTGGCTCGCTCGGCCGCGGTGTGCGCGGCACCTCCGGGGCACGTGCGCCTCGTTCGTGGGGACGCCCGACGCCTCGAGGGGTTGCCGACCACCTCGGTCCAACTGGTCGTCACGTCCCCGCCGTACCCGATGATCCCGCAATGGGACGGGCTGTTCCGAGACCTGGGTGCGAGCGACTACGACGGGATGCTCCGGGTGCTGGCCGACGCATGGGGGGCGTGCTACCGCGTGCTCGCCCCGGGAGGGATCCTCGCGGTCGTGATCGGAGACGCCCTGCGGAGGTCGGACGAGGGGTTCCGTCTCTGGCCGAATCACGCGCGAACGCTGGTCGATGCGCTCGAGGCGGGGTTCCGTCCGCTCCCTTACGTCCTTTGGAAGAAGCCCACGAACAAGCCGAACGCCTACCTGGGGTCCGGTTTCCTCCCGCCCAACGCGTACGTGACGCTCGACTGCGAGTTCGTGCTGCTGTTCCGTAAGGGTGCGCTCCGGTCGTTCCGCCCCCACGACCCGACCCGCGCCGCGAGCCGCCTCACCCGCGATCAGAGGGACCGCTGGTTCAGTCAGATATGGTCCGACGTCCGGGGCGCGCGGCAGGGTCGGGACGGACGACGCACCGCGGCGTTCCCCGACCAACTGGCCGAGCGGCTTGTCCGGATGTTCTCGGTCGTCGGGGACACGGTCCTCGACCCGTTCGCCGGCACCGGGACGACCCTCTGGGCCGCGGCGCGATGCGGCCGGAACGCGATCGGGGTCGAGTGGGACTCCCGGGTCTTCGCCCTCCTGGTCGCGGAGGGACGAAACCGAGGGCTGACCGAAGGCTAGGTCGCCGGCAGGGACTCGTGGGGGGTCGGCAGAGGAGGCGGCGAGACCGGACGTTCCCGGTGGGCGACCTCTTCCTCGACCGAAGCTCGGAGGTACCGGAGCGCGCTGTCGCTGAGCCGGTCCATGTGGAGGAGAAGGTAGTGGAGGTAGAGCCGCTCGGGCCGGTGCGACGGTCCCGGGGTGCGGGGGGTCTGGCCGGGACCGGTCGCGGGCTCGGCGCGGTGGCGTTCGAGGGTCTCCGCGTGGTGCTCGTTCTCGGGGCCGTGGTACGCCCGCCCGTGGGCGCCCACGAGAGGGGGATAGACGTGCCCGACGGGATCGTACGGTTCTTCCTCCGCCGCGCTGGCGGCGCCCTCCGACGCCGTTCCGGATCCGGGGGCCTCGAAGCTCCGGCGGAGGTACGGATGAGCCGGCTTCCCGGGGTCCTGGAACTCGCCGATCGGCTTTCCCGCCACGTTCTCCACGATCGATTTCAGGCTCCAGCTCGATCGTCGCCGCGGGGGGCTGTCGGACGTTGCTCCGTCGTCCACGGACGGGAAGGGCCGGCCCCGGCCGTATAAACTTCGCCCTCGAACGGAAGGCGACCCCCGTTCGCGGCCGGGGGTCGGGTCCCGAGGGTCGAGCCCAGGAACTCGTACTCGGGGGTCGACGCGACGACCGCGAGCGGCAGGTGCCATTCGCCGATCCGCCAGAGCGACTCCGAGTAGCCTGCCTCCCGGGGGAGCCGGGCCTTCGGGAGCCACTCGGCCTCCGCCGTGCCCAGCGCGAAGAACGACCGGGTCTCGGGGGAGACCTCGGGGAGCCGGAAGAACGCCGTCGCGTAGAGGTTCCGGAGCAAGGAACGCCCGGAGGGGCGCGCGAGGAAATCGTCCGGGTTCTGGGTGACGAGGAGGAGGCCGGCGTCGAAGTGGCGCATGTGCCGCACGACGCGGTCGAGGAACTCGGCCGTCGGTTCGTTGCGCGCGAGCAGATGAGCCTCGTCGACCAGGACGAGCTTGGGGCCCGGGTGCGACCGGAGCCGCCCGTACGCCCAATCCAAGACGTAGGCGAGGTGGAAGGGGAGTTGATCGTCCGGGACGCCCGAGAGGTCGAAACCGACCGTCCGGGTTTCCGGGCGGAGGGTCGTCGGGCCGTTCGTTGCGCTCAGCGACCCGGACCGGAACACCTCGAGGAAGGCGCCGAGGCGGCCCGGGGCCGGAGCGAGGCGGCCCACCTCGTCCACGAGGTCGTCGAACGTCGGCGTCCGGTCTTCTCGAGCGTAGAGCCGGCTCACGGCCGTGTCGAGGGCGGCCGCCTCCTCGTCCTTCAGGCTCGGGAAGAGCGCCCGCAGCATCGCGCCCACACGGCCGGCCTTCTCCCGTCGGTCGCCTCCGGTGCTCTCCGGGTCGAGCGGGTTGAGCCTTCCCGCGCCCCGGTCTGCGAGCCGAACGACGGTGCCTCCGAGTGTCTGAACCAGGCCGCCGTATTCTCCGAGGGGGTCGAGGACGAACACCTCGGTTTCGGGGCGAAGCCACCGGGTTCGAAGGACGATCAACGATGCGGCGAACGACTTTCCCGCTCCGGTGGTGCCGAAGATCCCCCACGAGTAGCTCGCGTGCGACCACCGATCGAGGAAGACCGGGCTCGCGTTCGCGAGGGCGAGCCCGACCAGGACGCCGGCCGGCTCGAGGAGCGACTCGTCCACGAACGGGAACAGCGAGGCGAGCCCGTCCGTGGACAGCGTCTGCCAGAATCCCGAAGGACGGGGCTCGGTGGCGAGCAACCCGGTCGGCGCGAGCGCGTCCTTCGCCTCGTATCGGGGGATCCGAGTTCGGAATCCCAGGGCGGCGAGCCGCTCGCCCAGACGGAACCGTTCCCCTTCCGACCGAGTCGGTGAGGAGCCGCTGGCCGCGAACCGGAGTCCTACCCTCCACAGCTCCTGGGTCCGTTCGGCCACCGCGCGCCCCAGCTCCTCCGCAGCCGACCGTTCCACCTCCAACTCCGCGGTCGTGCTGCCGCCCCGTCCCGCCACCAGCTCGGCTTCGGCGACCGCACGGGCCCCGTGAACGAGCTCGAGCGCTCGCGCCGCCGGGATACGGTGGGCTTCGATCCTCAGATCGACGTCCGCGTTGGGCGGCAGGATGCGGCCCAGGAATCCGAACGGCACCTCGGGCGGAAACCGGTGGACGAGCAGGGGGGCTAGGTAGCGGCGCCCGACCCGCATCCAGGTCGCGCCCTCGGTGCCGTTCGCGGGCCTCGGGGACCGGGGGGTCATCGGTCCGTTCCTCCGGCCGACGGGAGGTCGGGGGTTCGACGTTCGGCGGCCCAGAGCGGAACGAGCCCGAGACCGAGCAACAGGGCGCGAACCGACGCGAGCGACCCGGGCGGGTCGAGGTAGACGATCCCTCCCAATCCCAGGACGGCAAGGGCGAGCCCTCGCGCCTTCCACCGAATCCGACGACCCCGACCTCCCTCTTGGTAGCGAAGCGAGGCCCAGCCCGCGAGCGCAAGAGCCGCGAGCGTGCCGACCAGCACGGTGAGCGACGGGGCGATGAGCGAGAGGGCTCCGGCGACCACGGCCAGCCCGACCGCGGTCCCGAACGTCTCGAAGCCAAGGAGCGAGGAGCGAGGGTGCCGGCCGTTCATTGGGCGCCGCTTCCCTCGCCCAGGCCGATCCGTCGCGCCGCCTCCCCTAGAGCCCGGTCGCGGAGGCGTATCGGGTTCAATCCGAGAGCTCTCAATCGTTCCACGAGCGTGGCGACGGTCGCCTCCAGACGGCCGATTCCCTCGAGTCCGGGGTCCGTGCAGCCGACGGCCACGAACACGCGCCGGACCGACCGGCCTCGGGCGATCAGCTCCACGAGCTCCTGGTACCCCCGCCGTGCCTCCCGTTCGGCACCACCGGGGACGGGCTCCGTGGGCAGGAGAGGGGTCGGGTGGATCGGGACGAGGGTGGAGTAGACTAGGAACCCCCCCTCGAGACCTTGCACGAGCTCTCGGAAGATCTCGAACCGTCGGCCGAGCTCGGCCGACGGAAGGTACGCGAGCGGTAGACCGGCCGCACGGACGACGGCCGCCCGGACTCCGGAGCCGAGCGTGAGATGGGCCCGGTGCGTACGTCCGGTCCCCGTTGCCCCGGTCATTGTGCGCACGCGCCGGGTCCGGCGGACCTCCCAGGCCACGAATCGGACGAATCGGGCCTCGATCGCCTCTCCCCCGGGTTTCCATACGGAGGAGACGAAGCCGAGCAGCACGACGCCCAGCCAGAGCGCCGGCGGAACGAACGGAGCGAGGCACGCCCCGACGGCCGCGTAGGTGACGAACCGAAGCGCATCCCTTCCCGACGGGAACGGTCCCAAACGGAGCGTTCGGTCGAGCTTCTCGGGGAAGCGGACGGTCGGGGGGAGATCGGCCGCGGACATCGCATCGGTACCTTCATGGTCGCAAGGGAGCCGGGCTCGGCGGGCGCCCCGCCGAGCTCGAGCGCGACGCTACGTGGCGAGCCACATGGACGGCGCCGTGTCCGAGGAGCTGGCCCAACGCGAGCGGCGCGGCGAGGGGAGCGGATGCCGTTCCCGCGGCGCGGAGGCCCCCCGCGACCGCCCGGCCAGCCGACCCCGGGGTGGCTCTCAGCGCCCCGGCGGCCGGCGAGGCCGGTGCATACGCCGCCGCGGGAGCGCTCGACAGGGCGCGCTGGGTGCCGGTGTGGAGGAGGTTTCCCGGCGAAGGGAAGCCGTATGCCACGAGGTTCGTCCCCGCGACGGAGAGAAGGAATGGGGAGGCGAGGCAGACGCCAAGGTACCCGACGAGCACCACCGGGTTCGTGCTTCCGACCGCGAGCTCGAGGGGAACGACCATCACGCAGGGGAGGAACGCGAGCTCCCCGAACAGGAGCCAGGCACGGCGGGCCAACGGGGAGAGGGGCCGGAACGGCCACAAGAGGCTGAACATCGGCAAGAGTACGAGGAGGACCGCGAGCAGGGCGTCCCGGAGCCCGACGGCAAGGACGAGCGCGAAGACCACCACGAACTCGACCAGCGCGAGGACGAACGCCACCGCTCCGTTGTCCCAGGAGAGACGGAGCTCTCCCCAACCGCCGAGGTTCACCCAGTGCTGCCAGGAGCCTCCGTCCCACCCGGCGACGACCGGATAGAGCGAAGCCGCGACCCCCAGCACGGCGCCCGCGATGGGTACCGTGAAGTTCGCCCCGACGACCGCGAGGACGAGGCGTGGAAGGAGTCCGTCGAACATCGCGCTCCACCGGGCGGCGCTCGCCCGCGCCAGGAACAGCACAGCGACCGCCAGCGCGACGAGCGCCACCGACGGGTCGACGACGTTCACGAGAAGGAAATCCGAGAACCGGGCTGCCGGGGCGAGAAAATTGCCTGCCCCGGCGCCATGCGAACCTAGGGGAGGGAAGAGCGAGCCCGGGGTGAGCTCGGGCACGAGGAGGTTGTCGTAGGTGGGACCGATGACGGCCGCAACAAGCGCCGTGAGGTCGGCGAAAAGGAGGAAGAGGATCAGCTGGACCAGGCCTTCCACGGTGGAGGCGAGCAAGGCTCCTCCGGCTAGGTCCCCGTCACGACCCAGTGCGCGAGGCCCCAGATGAGCCCCGTCACGGCCGCGGTGAAGAGGAGGGTTCCGACGAGGGCGTCTCGAGCTCGGTCCTTCGCTTGGACCTTCTTCGTGACGTCGTTCGAGAACCAGCTGAACGCGACGCGAGCCCAGACGAGCGCCAGGATGCCGCTCCCCGCAAAGCCGACGAGCTCCACGAGTCGGTCGATCGCCGCCGTGAAGTTCGAGACCGGTCCCGAGGTTGGGGAGGAGGCGGCGGGCGAAGGCTCCGCGGGCAGCGGCAGAGCCTGCGAACTCCCTGCGGTTAGAATGAGGACCGCGACCAGGGTCGTCCCCGCGAGGGACCATCTCCCTGCCCGAGAGCCGCGGTTGCCTACGGGGCGGGATCGTGCGACCACGCGAGCACCTCCTCTCCGTCGAGGCCCCGCTCGGCCCGGACCGTGCCCTGGGCGATCAGACGGTCGAGCGTTTCTCGGACGATCGGCAGCGATACACCCTCTTCCTCGGCCACCAGCTCAACCACCGACCGGTCGGCGCCGTCGGCCGGACCGATGATTCGCCGCAGCGTCGCCTCCGCGTCCGGAGCCGAGGGCGGAACTCGGGAGCTCCGGTGCCGCCACCAGTAGGCCCCCGCCACGACCGCGACGAGGGCGAGCGCGGCGACGCCGAGCACGGCCACTCCCGGGGGGGCGGCAAGGTCGCCGCGGGGGGGAGACGGCACTTGGGCATTCGTCTCGGCGGAGCTCCACCGACCCCAGGCATCTTCTACGGTAAGCTCGAACGTGAAGTTGCCGGACCCGGACGGCGATCCTCGGACGATGATCGTCCCGTCGTGGGGAGTGGTTCCGTTCCAGGTGTCCTCGGCCGAGTCGTTGATCCAGTAGGCGAACGGAGGAGCACCGCCCGACACGGTGATCTCGGCCACGAAACCGCCCGGGGGCGACGGGAGGAGGCGGAGCACCGCGTCGAGGGGCGGGAGCAGGTCCGTCGACACGTTGCCTTCCCAAACCGCCCCCGCGGCATCCACGACGATCGCCTCGGCCGAAAGCGATCCTTCCGTCCGGTAGGTCGCATTCCATCCGAACGGCCCGATCGCGGGTAGCGTTCCCGCGGGATCGGTCCCGTTGGGCGCCCAGATCCCGGGTACGACGGCCCATTGGAACGGAGGGGACCCCGCGGTAACGGCGCCGGTGAGGTTGACCGGGGCGCCCTGCGCCCCCACCGAGCTCGCCATCGCGACGACCGCCGAGAGAGGAGCGAGGACGTCGATCGTCTCGGAGGCGCTGACCGCGCTGATGCCGAGGGCGTCCGTCACCACGACGGAGACGACATCCGCCCCGGCGTCCAGGAGACGGACCCCGGCGTAGAACGTCCCGTCGTTCGGGACGACTGCGTCTTCGGTGTTCCGGCTGCCCACGACGTTCCAGACGACGTCGTACGGCGGGACCCCGCCGGAGAGCTCGACCGGAACATACTCCGGGAGATCGACCTCCGCGTCCGCGTTCGCGTTCCGGAGGGCTACGGAGATCGGCGGAACGACCTCTTCGGAGAGGATCGCGCTCGCCACGGCGTACGGGGAATCCGCTCCGACCGACTCGAGCGTGACCCGGGAGGTCCCCGGTTCCTCGAACGAGCAGTCGATCTGAAGCGAGGGAACCTGGACCTCAGGCGCGACCGACGTGGCGCCTCCGCACGCCAGGATCGAGGAGTACCCGGACGGCGGGTTCACGTACTCCGCGGAAAAGGAGGCCGGGACGCCCACCTCCGCTACGAAGCTGGACGGGCGGATCGCCGCCGCGAACTCGAGGCTCACGTTGAGGGGTTCTTCGACGGTGGCGGTGGCAACGAAGCCCGAACCGTCCTCGACCCAGAGGATCGGGGCAAAGACCCCGGCCTCGAAGGTGCGCTCGACCGCGAAGGAACCGGGACGGGTTACGTTCGCCCAGCCGACGCTACCGTCCCCCCAACCGATCCGGAGCTCGAAGGGGGGCTGACCTCCCACGATTTCCCCCACGAGGGACGCAGCCTCCCCCGGCTCGATCGGATTCGGCGAGATCGAGACGTTCCGCACGACGAGGGGGGCGTCGACGGTGAGGTTCGCCACGGAAGTCCGAAAGACGGCCGTTCGGTTGGAGCCGCAGTCGACCGCGGCTGCGGATCGAACGACGACTCCCGTCGTTCCGGTCCCCATGCCTCCGGCGGTGAAGTTCGCCTCCGAGGCGTTGTCGGGGGCTAGCGTACCCTGCGCTCCGACGCCCTCGACCGACCAGCGAAACCACTCCGGAGTGACCGAGCAGCCCGGGGGAATTCGGGTCCAGCTCGCGCGCAACGTGACGTTCGCGGCCTCGACCATCCACCAACTCGCGGGGGCGACGGTCAGGGCGGGTTCGAAGGGGCCGGGCGGCCCACCGACCGTGGACGTAAGCGGGCCGCCTCCGATCGGCGCCAACGTCCCGCTCGGGACCGACATCACCAGGACCGCGCCGATCAGGAGCAACGGCCGGGCCCGGCTCACGAGCCGCCCGCGGGATCGTCCGCGCCGAAGCGTAACCAACCACCGGTTCTGCGGAGGCGATGCGGGGTTCTTTCGAGCGCAGGGCCCGGCGGACGATGGGGGATGGCACTAGCGACGTACCGAGAGGGCAACGTGGTCACGGGAGAACGGCGCCAGCGGCGCTTCGCCATCGATCCGAAGGGCAGCCCGGCCGAGTCGCTCGCGGGTCTCCCGCAGGATCGCGCTCGGGGGCCGGCGCTGGGTCACCGATCGGGTCTTGAGCATCAGGATCGCGCGCCCACCTGGAGCTAGGCATGCCTCCGCGTTCTCGACGAAGATCCCCGCCTGCTCACGCTGGGCGATGTCCTGGTAGAGAAAGTCGACCTCCCCTACGTCCGCGCGGTACCGTTCGGGAAGCTGCGCGTCCGTGAGGAGCGGAAGTAGGTTCGCGCGCCGACGGGCGAGCGCCAGGAGAGGCGCGAACGAAACCGGGCTCTTCTCCACGACGAAGATCGCCGCGGCGGGCCAGAGGTCGGAGAGGTGGCTCACCGTGGTCCCGTGCGCGCCCCCCAGGTAGAGGGCTCGACCGACGGGCGGAAGGAGGTCGTCGGGCGCCCCCGAAAGGAGGAACGCCGCGAGCTTGGACCGGAACGGGTCCCAGAGCCGGTACTCTATTCCGGCGACCGTGCGAAGCGCTTCGCCGTAGACCCGAACGCCGGGCTCGCCGTTCACCGTGTAGAGGTCACGCCCCTCGCGATGGACCCCGGGCCAGCGTGTCGCCTCCATGGGGCCCGAGCACTCCTCTCCCGTTTATGAGGTGAGGGAAGGCTGATCCTCCGGGAGCGGGGGCCGTAACGGCGAGGCTCGTCCCGTTCAGTCGACCTCGACCAGCAACTCGACCTCCACGGGGGCGTTGAGGGGAAGTCCCGCCACGCCGACCGCGGCCCTCGTGGGCCGTCCCGCCTCGGAGAAAAGCTCGGTGAGCAGTTGGGTCGCTCCGTTCGCCACGTCGTGCTGGCGCTGGAACCCGGGCGAGCTCGCCACGAACACCCCGACCCGTACTGCTCGGCGGATCCGGTCGATCGAGCCCAGTTCGGCTTCGAGCGCGCTCAACGCCTGGAGCATGGCTTGACGTGCGACGCCCTGAGCAACGTCCAGAGGAACGTCCCGGTCGACCAGACCAGGGTGGACGGCCGCGCCTCCGTCGATCACGATCTGGCCGGAGACCCACGCCCAGCGCCCCGATCGGACCACCGGAGCGTAGGTCCCCGCGGGCCGAGGAGGCACCGGTAGGAGAACGCCGAGGGACCGCAACCGCTCGACGGGCGTGGACACGGTCGCCCAGAACGCCGGCGTAGAAAGCGGTGCGCTCGGTCCGGGCCTATAATCGTAAAGGCGCCGGAAGGTTCCGGGTGACATGGGGCTCTTCCGACGTCGCCGGAAGGACGCCGACGAGCCCGCTCCGCCCGCCACGCCGGCACGCCCGCCGCCGCGGCCCGCCACGCAACCGCTCGCACGACCGGCGGCCCGACCGGACGCCCGCGCCCCGGCCCGCCCGGACGCCGCGACCTCCACCGGTCCCCCTCCGTCGCCGGCCGCCGTTCGGCCCGTCGTCAAACCCACCGACTCAGCTTCTCGCGGGACCCTCCCGGTGGTTCCCGAGCCGGCCCTCACGCCACCGCCGCTCCCGGTGCGCTTGCCCGAACCGCAGGCGGAGGTACGGGTCCACCGTGGCACCTACGCGACGTGTTTCGTCTGCGGAAGCGCGTTGGAGCACGGCGCCTGTCCGAAGTGCCGAATGACCTGGGTCGAATGACCCGCCGTGCGATCCCGATCGAACCGGGCACCTTTTGAACCGCCCCCGCTCCCGGACTCGACTCATGTCGGCGGAGGACGATCTCGACTCGCTCGAACGCAGCGTGGTCGACCATCGGTTCGAACTCCAGCCCTCGCTGGCCGTCGGCCTGGGTCTCCACACCTACGACGGGCGGTTGCCCGACCTATCGAGCACGGCCACGGAGCGTTGGGCGTCGAAGGCAGACGATCTCCTCGGCCGGATCGAAGCGGTCGACCCCGCCACCCTGCCGACCGACCGAGCGATCGACCGGTTCCTCCTGCGCCTTCTCCTCGAGGAGCCCCTCTTCGGCCTCCGCGAGTCACTGGACCTCGACCTCAACCCGATGGCGTACGTAGGGGGGGTGTCGCTGACATCGTACCTCGTCCGCGACTACGCGCCGGTGGCCGACCGGGCGACGTCGATCGTTCGCATCCTCGAGGCGCTCCCCCGCCTGTTCCAGCAAGGCCGGGCTCGCCTTGCGGGCCCCCTACCCCGCCCGTTCGTCGAGCTCGCCCTTTCGATGGGCGAGGGGGTAGGCGCCCATTTCGCGGACGCGGAGGCGTTCGCCGAGCCGGCTGGGCTCGGCGGAGCGGTCGCGAAGGCGCGGGTCCCTGCCGAGGCGGCGCTCGCCGAGTTCCTCCGTTGGCTCCGGGAGGAGATGCTTCCCCGAGCGACCGCCGACTTCGCCCTGGGGCCCGAGAAGTTCCAGCGTCTCTTGTTCGTGCGGGAGGGGATCGAGGCCCCGTTCGAGGAGGTGCGACGCGCGGGCGAGGCGGACCTCGCTCGGAACCAGGCCCGACTGGCCGAGGTCGCGAAGACGATGGGGGCCGATCCCAACGACCTGTACGTGAGGATGGGCGAGGACCATCCCGCCGCGGGCGAGGTCCTCGCGACGGCCCGGACGTTCGTGGAGGAGACACGTACGTTCGTCGCGACGAAGGGCCTCGTCTCGATACCCGAGCCCGCGAGGTGCCGGGTCGAGGAGACCCCTCCGTACGGGCGAGCGACCACGACCGCGAGCATGAACCCGCCCGGGCCGTTCGAATCCAAGGTCCCTGAGGGAGTCTACTACGTTACGTTGGTCGACCCCGGATGGACGCCGGACCAGCGCGACGAATGGCTCCGGTCCCTCAACCGCCCGTCGCTCCGAAACATCACCGTCCACGAGGTCTACCCTGGCCACTATCTCCAGTTCCTCCACCTGCGCGCGACCGCGGGTTCCCTCGTGCGCAAGGTCTACCATTCTCCGTCGTTTGTCGAGGGGTGGGCCCACTACACGGAGCAGCTGGCGATCGAAGCCGGGTTCCACGCCGGCGACCCGTGGGCGGAGGTGGCACAGATCCACGACGCGCTCCTTCGCGATTGTCGCCTCCTCTCGGCGATCGGACTGCACACCGCCCACTGGTCGGTCGATCGCTCGACCCAGCTGTTCGAGACCGCGGCGCACCTCGACCCGCTCCCCGCGCGTCGCGAGGCGATGCGCGGGACGTTCGACCCTGAGTACTTCTGCTACACGTTGGGAAAGCTTGCCATCCTCGACGCCCGGCGCCGGGTCCTCGCAGGCCGGTTCCGGGGAGACCTTCGAGCCTTCCACGACGCGGTCCTCGGGGCCGGCTGCCCGCCGATCGGTCTCCTCGACCGGATTCTAGGCGACGTGACGACGGACTGACCCCGCCGTACGGGGGGTATTCCCCGGTACGCTGGCTCGGAAGCGCAGCAGCAACGATCGGGAGTCCGCCCCCTGGCCTCGCGACGGTCCCGAACTTCGCGGTGAAACCTTTCAGCGAGTCCCCGTTCCCGATTCCGATCGACCCGACCGAACCCGTTTCAGCTCCAGCAAGAGGCTGCCGGCCCGGTCACCGGGGGTACGAACCAGCAGGTCCCCTACCCTAGGCTGGCATGTCGCGACCGGACCTCGAGGCATATCGCAGTAGCGGCCCGAGCATGACCTCCTGGGCGCCAGGGAAGACGACGGCAAGGTCGCGCGCCCTCCCGTCATCGAACACCCGGTCGGCGTAGTGCCGCATTCCGAATTCGATCAGGGCCGCGACGACCGGGAGCGCATCGCGGCCCTTCGGGGTAAGAGAATACCGTATCCCTTCCTTGCCCGATCGAGAGGCCCCCGTGCGGAGCGCCAGCCCCTCGAGACGAAGGTCCCGCAGCAGCAAGGACAGGGCTCTTGGCGTCAAACCCGGGTTGGCCTTCACGAGTTCGTTGAATCGAGAGAGTCGACGCAACCCGATGTCGCGGAGGACGAGGAGAGCCCACTTTCGACCAAGGATCCCGAGGGTCGCCCGCACGGGACACGCCCTGAAGGGGACGGCGGGGAGTATGGGTCCGGCTCTCGACCGAGTCATCCCTTCCTCGCCAGTATACTTGAACACCGTTCCCGGCTCATATAGTATACTGGTTATACTGTCATTGGGAACATGACCCGCAAGCAACAGGCGATCACGAGCCGAGAGGTCATCCACGCATCCGCGGTCCTGGACGTCAACTCCCACACGGCGTTCTCGAAGTTCACCGATCCTCGCGAGATTCGGGCGTGGTTGATCGACCCGTTCGGGGGCGGGACGGTCGACATCGAAGCGAGAGCGGGCGGGAAGTTCGAGCTGTTTTGGAACGCGCCGGGAGGGAAGCAGGAAGGAACTCCGGGCTGCACCATCACGGTGTTCGAACCGCCTCGCCTCCTCGGTTTCAACTGGAAAGGACCGACAGAGGTGGCTGACCCGATGAATCGAGGAGACCCCCTTACCCACGTCACCGTGACGTTTGTGCCACTCCCGGAGGGTGCGCGCGCTCGGACGGCCGTCGAGCTCGTCCATTCGGGATGGGGCTCGTCCGAGGCGTTCCAGGCCGGACGCGCCTACTTCGAGAGCGCGTGGACCTCAGCGTTCGGGAACCTCGAGTCGATCTGCCGGCGGTCGGGCCGGGCTCGTGGAAGGGCCAGGCGAGGGGCAGAGGGCCCCCGCGTCAAGGGCCGAGCCGAACGATAAGGCCGCAGAGAGTTGGCGGCTGACGGGAAATAGCCGGGGGCAATCTGGGGGAACATGGAGTTCGACCGACTCACGATCGTCCTCTTCTTGGCCAACCCCGATGCGGCAACGCTGGACGAAGCCGCAGAGAACGAGATCCAAGATGCCCACATGGATCATCTGGCCCGAATGCACGAGGCAGGAGTGCTCCTCGCTGCCGGACCGGTGGTCGGAGCTTCGACCCGGCAGGTCCGTGGGCTCTGCATCGACGCGGTCGATCCGAACCGGGCGCGAGAGTTGCACGAGTCGGATCCGGCGGTTCGGACCGGGCGCCTAACGATTCAAACGAGCACCTGGATGGTCCCTACTGGAGCGGTCTCGTTTTCGCGCACGCGGTTCCCTCATTCTCAGGCGGAACTCTGACGCTGAACCACCTCGGCCGCTGAAGCAACTGCCCAAGCGTACGAATCGTCCGCCCTCGTGCGATATCTCCGCCATGAGCGAAACAGGGTGCCTCCTACCGGAACGTTGGCCGGGGCCATGGCACGAAGTACGCATGGGATTCCGCGCCTCGCTGAACTTCGCCGAGAACCGGTGAACCGATTCCACGCCGCAGGATGCGCGATGCGGGCGGGTTGAGTTTCCGCGACGCGCATTGCACCGCCCACTCGGGATAAGCGTGGGAGGTGATCTACGCGGCTCGCTAGAAGGTGAGAAGGGGTAGCCCTCGATGCGTCACATGGTCCGCCCCTGGCCGCCGAGGCCCTGGCCAGCACCTCGGTAGGGCACCTCCGCCGATCCCTCGGGGTTTCCGTTTCGCTGGGCGTTCGAGAACCGGGTCGAGCGACCGCCTTGATCCGACCTTGGCCTTTCTCGCGCCGTGCTTTCCCCTCAGCGAGTCGGCGCCAAGGTTCGCCGAAACGGCGGGTTCTACCGCGCTGGGACGATGGGAGCGGAGCGGGAACGCTCAGGCCGCGGATGAGCTCGGGGAACTCGCGCGCGGTCGAACCCCCGGTCTTGCTTTAGCCCGCCGGCGCCTGCGGTCTCCCTCGGGGGCGATCCCACCGGTGAGGGACCATGACCAGGAAGACCCCCGCCCTGGGTGCCCGTGCGGCGAAGGCGCCGCTCACGCCCCTAACGATCGATCGACGCGACCCGGGATCGCACGATGTCGGGATCGAGATTCTCTACTGCGGCATCTGCCACAGTGACGTCCACAAGGTGAACAACGACTGGGGGAACACCCACTTTCCGATCGTACCGGGCCACGAGATCGTAGGGCGAGTCGTGTCGCGTGGCCGCAGCGCGTCCCGAACCCGCGACGGCGATCTCGTCGGGGTCGGCTGTATCGTCGACTCGTGTCGCGCATGCCCGGCATGCCGCGCCGGCCACGAGATGTTCTGCGAGAAGGGCGTTACGTTCTCGTTCGACAGCTTCGAGCGGGACGGGAAGACTCTGACGTACGGAGGGTACTCGACGAACATGGTGGTCGACGAGCGCTACGTGCTGCGCGTCCCGAACGGATTGGACCCCGCGCGCGCCGCACCGCTGCTCTGCGCCGGCATCACCACGTACTCTCCTCTCCGCCGGTTCGGATGCAAGCCCGGCGACCAGGTCGGCGTTGTGGGCCTGGGCGGCTTGGGCCATATGGCGGTGAAGTTCGCGGCTTCCATGGGTGCGGAGGTCACCGTGCTCAGCACGTCCCGGGACAAGGAGAAGGACGCGGCACGACTAGGGGCCAAGCGATTCGTCGCTACGAAGGAGCCCGGCGCATTCGAATCCCTCGAAGGCACGTTCGACCTCATCGTGGATACGGTGAGCGCTCCCCACGACCTCGACAAGCAGTCGACGCTCCTTCGCAGTTTCGGAACCATGATCCTGGTGGGGCTGCCGCCCGCGGGCAGCCGGCTCGACGCGGCCGGGCTGATCCACGGCAACCGGCGCGTCGCGGGCTCCAATATCGGTGGGATAGCCGAGACGCAGGAGATGCTCGACTACTGCGGTCAGCATGGAATCGTCGCGGACGTCGAGACCATCGCCGTCGATCAGGTCAACGACGCCTACGCACGCATGCAGCGTGGCGATGTACACTATCGTTTCGTCATCGATGTGGCCAGCCTTGCCGGGGCCGCAGCGTGACGGACGGCCGTGACAAAGCATCGGAGGGGGCATCGCCGTTCGGTCCCTCTCCCCGTCCGTGAGCTCGCCGGACGTTCGGCCCGCAACCGACGGATCCCTCCACCCTAGCGCAACTCCCTTCGGAGAAGACGGTCGAGCCTTCCACTCCAGAGCTTCTGGTGCTTGGGCGAGCCCGTTGGTGGGGCGGCGCGGACCGGAGGACAGGAGCGGTATCGGCGCGCGAGGCCCCGATTCATTCCGGGTTGAGGTCGGTGAAGACGAAACCGTCGCGATCGACGGTTTCCCCCTGACGGACGGCGACGGGCGAGCGAAACATCGGAGAGTCCGTCACGAACGTATGAAACTCTCCATGTTCGCCACAGGGGTCGACGCTGGGCGGAAGGTCGGACAAGAAGCGTTCGTCAAACGCGCGCCCGGCAAAGGAACGAGCCAGCACGCGAGGGTCCACGCAGACCAGGCGAGCACGAAGACCCGCCCGTAGCATCTCTCTCGCTAGCTCGTGCGTGGGGCGGTGCCAGAGCGGGAAGACGCACTCCATCTCGGCTTTCGCCATCTGGGTCTCACGATAGCGTCGGATATCTTCGAGAAACAGGTCGCCGAACACCACGTGCCGGACGCCCGCGGACCGCGCCGCGGTCAGAGCCTGCCGCATCTCGCGCTCGTAGACCTCGTTCGGGCACGGATAGGGAATGCGAACGGTAGTGAGGGGAAGGCCGAGAGCTTCCGCTTGCGCTCGCAGGAGCTCTTCGCGGACCCCGTGCATCGAGACTCGCCCGAAGGCTTCCGTTACCGTCGTCAGGAGCCCCACGGGCGTCACTACGCGGGTGCGTCCCACCTCGTAGAGCGCGTAGGCTGCGTCCTTGCCGCTGCTCCAGGAGATCAGCGCCGGCGGTGGGTGCGTTCCCGAGTTCTCTGGCCCAGCCATCGTGGCGACACTGCAGGTGGGGGGGCGATTAAGAGCGATCCTTTCCGCCCAGCGAGGAACCGGGCCGACGAACCCGAGGAAACCGGCCCATACGCCTTCGGCCCGCGGCCGTGCGGAGGGCATGGCCCGCGGACATCGGCGATTCGCCACGCCCCGTCCGGAGGCCCACGGGTTTTCTCCGACTCCAATCGATCCCATCTGGGTCCCAACGAATCGGGGCCGACTTGAGGCCCCTGCCGTCGACTCTTAACGCACCGGTCGAATGCCGCCGGGGATGGCCGCCACCGGTGCAAGGACCCTTCGCCTGCCGATCTTCGTCCACGCCTCTCCGAAGGAAGTCTTCAGGGCAATTTCCGAGTCGAGCGTTCTCACGCGTTGGTTCATGGATCGTGCGACCATCGAGTGCCGCAGGGACGGCGCCTATTCGTTCACGTGGGACGGTGGACCGACTCACACGGGAAGAGTGCTGGAATTCGTTCGTGGAAAGCGCATCACGCTGACCTGGCAGTGGCCCGGACATGAGAACCTGGGCGTGACGAGGCTGAAGCTATCGGTCGAGCCTAGGGGTGGCGGAACGATCCTGAGGTTCACCCACTCGGGGTTCCGGAAGCGGGGGGCCTGGCCCGCGTTGTACGAAGGCGCCATCCGGGGCTGGACCTACTACATGATGAACCTCAAGTCGGTCCTTGAGAGCGGCCACGACTTGCGGTCGCCGGACGATTGGTAGGCTCCCTACGACGAACCGGATTCCGCCGGACGTTGGATTGCTCGGGGGTCCTGGGTGGCGCAAGGGCCGGGGTTCGCCTGCTCTCACAATCGCCCTAAGCCCCATTCTACCCGGAGGCCCACCAACAACATGACTCGGTCCTTTCCTAACGCTCGTCATGTCCGGTGGCCGGTTTCGCCTGGCTCGGGTCGAGCTGCCTATCGAAACTCCACGGCTGATCCTTCGCCTGCCGTGCTACCGTGATGTCGGAGACTTGCGTCGGAGCTTCCGCAAACGACTGACGGCGAGGGCGGTGGGAGCTCCGCTCCATTCGGCAGAGGAAATGCACGACCCGCGGCTCATGATCGCCCGAACTCGTCGTGAATACCAAGGTGCGGAGCATCTCTCCCTCAGCGTGGAACGTCGAGACTCGGGGGCGGTCGTCGGGAGGGTGGGCCTTCGGGGTCTCGACTGGACGTGGAGAAAGGTCGAGAGTCTCTCGTACTGGATCGACCCCGGGTGGTGGAATCAGGGCATCGCTACGGAGGCCTCTTGGTACCTGTGCGATGCGGCCTTCCGGAAGCTCGGGATGCGACGCGTGGCCTCGCAGGCGCTGGCCCCCAACGGGGCCTCCCGGGCCGTGCTCGGGAAGCTGGGGTTCGTAGAGGAAGGCCGGGAGCGTCAGTCGATCCAGGTGCGGGGCCGGTGCATGGACATGATCCTCTACGGGCTGCTGAAGGGCGAGCTCACCCCGAGACCTTCCATTTCGGGCGACCGGTCCTAGCCTGAGTCTCCCAGGGTCGGCCGGACTCCTGCCCGGACTTGGAGGCTGCGTGTGCCGGGACGGCAGACGTCTTGCCTAACGAGAGGTCGCTTCGCCATCCTCCATGGCGAGCATCGACTCTCTTAGCCGACGAGCGAGCTCGATAACATCGTGGTGGTCCCCCTTTGGGGCACCGGGCCATTCGGCGACCGCGAGGCGCACGTACGCCTTCGGGGTGTTCGGGTAGCGCGCGGCGACGAACACGTGAACGTGCCGGTACGCCTCGGTAAAGCCGTGGACGTACGTCCAAGCCGCTGTCGTGCAGGACTTCAAGGCCCGGCTGGTGCGGTGGATCAACCGCCCCAGCTCCTGTGCCTCGGCGTCGGACAACTCTGCTAACCCCGGCGCATGGCGTTTCGTCTGGATGAGGAGGGCTCCAAGGTAGGACGACCCGTCCTCCTCCACATGATGGTGGACGTGGAACGAGGCGCTCTCCCATACCAAGCGGTCCCGAACTCGTGCGGGCTCTGCCATGTTCCGGCAGAAGTGACATTTCGGGTCCGGCTCCGTCAGCGAGGGACCGGGAGCAGGGTGGGACCTCTCTGGGACGTTCATGAGACCGGGTCGAACGGACCCAAGGAGGTATCCCCTTAAGCTACGGCCTTGCGGACGAACGCCGTCCGTTGGTCTGAGCCGTCCGTGGCGCGCGAACGGAGCTCTCAGAGTCGGAAGACGAACATTCTGTCGGCCGAGGTCTCGGTAACTCCCCCGGTGGACCGGAAAAGCCTCACTGCAGCTTCGTTGGACGGGTCGGTCATCACGAAGACCTCCTGAAACCCCCGGCTGCGGCAGTAGCGGAGCAGCCACCGGATCAACTCCGCCGCGATCCCGCGCCGGCGAAACTCACGAACGACGCCGATCTCGTAGAGAAACATCTGCCGTCGTGCCGACTTCAGCTGGCCCAGGGCCGTGCCTCGAAGAAAACCGACCGGCTTCGATTCCTCGGAAGCCAAGAGGAAGACGTTCCGTTCGTCAGCAAGATAGGCACGCACGGCCTCTCTGTGGATGGACGTATCGAACAGTTCGGGGGCAGCGAGGATCTCCGCTTCCTGCCCCGGTCCAAGGCGAAAGACTGGCATCCACACTCCGGTCGGCGTCACCGTTCAGAGTTCGGTCTGGGATAAACCCGCCAGTGGTTTCCGAGTCAGGGCCGCGGGCTCGCGCCGTACGTTGAGAAGCCTCCCCTTCTCTCACCGGATTCCGGCCCTACGGAGCCGGGCCGTTCGGGCTACGAGAGGTCTCGTTCCATTAGCAGCGTCCCCCGGTCCTCATCGGGGACTCTCGAAGCAACGACGCGAAGAGGCGCGAACCCGAGCGACCGGTAGTAGGCGATGAGCCGGGCGTTGGTCGCAAGGCAACCCAATCGGAGCTTCCGACGACCGTGGAGGCGCACCTTGGCGACCGCCCATGCGATCAACTCACGGCCGACTCCGGGGAGAGGTCGATCCTTTCGGACCGCGAGCGCGTGAAGATAACCGGCGACTGGGGGCTGGGCCCCCCACTCTACCGGATCCTCCCACTTCAGAACGAACGACCCGACGATCTCGCCGGAGATTTCGCCAACGTAGACCTCCCCCCGTTCGAGAGCGGGACGGATTTGATCTTCGGGGAACGGGGAGGGCCACCAACGCTCGATTCCTCGATTTCGGGCCCAGTCAGCCGCGGTGGTCAGGACATAAAGGATGTTCCTGAGGTCCGACCTCCGGGCCGGCCTTACCCCCACGGAACAGATCGCCAACCTCTCACCTTCAATCTCGGACCTCGCGGAACACAGCGCGCCCGGAGACCGGGAGGTTGCGGACCAACTCAGGGAGACGATCGACCGACTCGCAGCGTTCCTTGGAGCGAGCCGTGTGACCTACACCTCCCGGGTCCCGTGGGCATGTAAGGGTTCCCTCCGTTGAGCCGGGCGGACCTTCCATCATGGTGCTCAAGGCATGGACCTGAGTCAAGCCTTGCTGCCCACGCTAGCGACCCGGCGCTGGCTCGGGGTGGGGGAGTTCCGTCACGACCGGTCGACTCGCTGGAGTAAAGCCCGCTCCTTCTCCGGGTATCGCCAGGAGGTTCCCGCGTCGGAGGTCGGATTCGTGTCGAGGCCTTGAAGGACATCCCTATAAGCCCGGGTGAGAACGGAACGTGCATGCCGCGGCACGAAGTCAAGAACATGTCTGCTGCAGCCGAGGTTCGCCGGTTTTCCCATGGTGAGATCCAGCTGGTAAGCATCGGTGGGGGTACGGTCGCTCGCTTCGTTCTCCAAAAGGGATGGAAGTGGTCGTCCGACGTCAAGCCGGTCGTCAAGACCGAGTGGTGCGAAGCGCCGCACCTCCAGTATGTCATCTCGGGCCGTTACCGCGTGAGGATGAAGGACGGGACGGAGTTCGAGATCGGTCCGGGGGACGTGGCGTCGGTTCCCCCCGGGCACGACGCCTGGGTCATCGGCGACGAACCCACGGTAGGCATCGAGTTTGTTGGCGGTCGCATTGCCGCGGAAGGGCCGAAGAAACCCTAGGGCGCCACCTGGCCACGCCGCCGCCGTTGAGGTCCTCCACGGCACACCGGTCGGGCCCGACGGCTTAGTCAACGAGCGGCCACTACAACGGAGCCGATGTCTGCCCGCCCACCCGATCCTTGTCTAACGAGTGGGTTTCCCAAGCCCCCTTCAGATTGGCCCGCAGTGCCGAGCCCTCGTCTTCTGGAAACCCAACTCTATTGGCAGGACGATTCCCACAGCGCACGTAGGTGGGCGCGTCCCTCCGCGCCCGCCCGGCCCGCGCCGGTTCGACTCCCAGGTCGACGGCGGTGCACCCGGCTCATGGTTCACACGGCGGAGGACTGACCGCCACGATCAGGTTCTCGCGGCGCGAAGCAGCTTCCAGGATCGACCCCGTCCGGACCGCGAGAGCCGGGTGTCCCGTTTCGCACTGGAATCTGCGCCGCCCGGCCGGAAGTTATCCCCCCCCGACCGTAGCGGGTCGATCGCGGGGCGAACCGGAATGGACGCCACACAAAGTCTCCCCATCGGACGGCCACGCCCGGGGCTCGAACCCGCCGGCCAGTGGGGGGTGGTCATCGCGATTCGGAACCGGCGCCCTAACCGCTTCCTGCGCTGGCCACGTCAAGTTCCTTCCGCGACGCGGCGTCTAGCTCGAGCCTAGCGCCAGCCATCAGTTCCTCCAGCTGAACCACGGTGGTGGCGCTCGCAATCGCCGCCGTGACCGTGGGTCGCCCAACGATCCATGCGATAGCGACCGTTGACATGGGGACCTCTAAGCGCTTTGCGACGAGCTCCAAGGCGCTGACAACTCGACGACCCCTGCCGGTGGACCGGCGCGCCGCTGCGGGGCCGTGGGGAAGCTTCTGGAAGTCCACCTCGGACCGGTACTTCCCTGACAGGTAGCCTTTGGCGAGGGACGAGTGGGTAATCACCCCGAGGCCGGCCGACCTGCACGTCGCCTCGAGCGCGCCCTCGTACGCGTCGCGGTCCAGTAGGTTGTATCTTGGCTGCAGGCACTCGTACCGTGGCCACCCGTGCGATTGGCTGGCCTCCAGCGCGGCTGTAAGCCGTTCGGTTGTGAAGTTGGAAGCCCCGATGGCCCGTGTCTTCCCTTCTGCGATGAGTCGTTCGTAGGTTTCGAGGGTTTCTTCGATCGGAGTTCCGAGGTCGTCGACGTGTGATTGGTAGAGGTCGACGTGATCCGTTTGCAAACGCGCCAGTGAGGCGGTTATGGACGCTCGGATATGGGATCGATCGAGCCCCTTTCCCGACGGCATTTCCATCCCGACCTTTGTCGCAATCACGACGTCGCTTCGCCGCCCCCGGGCTCGAAGCCACCGACCTAGAATCGTCTCAGATTCGCCTCCTTGATGTCCGGGGACCCACGTGGAGTACGTGTCCGCCGTGTCGATCAAGTTGAAGCCCGAATCCACAAAGGTATCGAGCAGCCGGAATGCCATCGCCTCGTCGACGGTCCACCCGAAGACGTTGCCCCCGAAGGCCAACGGAGCCACCGACAGGACCGACCGACCAATAGAACGACGTTTCATCGCTCCTCTGCGAGCCCATGCCTCTGGGATGGATACGGCTGACGCGACTGGACGCGCCAACGAGCATGTCGGTTCGAAGTTGGGCTCTGTGATGCCGCCCCTATCGAAGGATCCGCTCCACGGGGTTTCGAGGGTTCCCTTCCGCCAAGGAGGGAGGTTCAGCAGATTGAGAAGAACCCCTTCTCGGAGGGGAAGTGTTAGCTCGAATCCAGAGAGTGTGAACGTTAGGACGCCAGTGCTCTCGCCGATAAACCCGCGAAATGCGTCGGAGAGGGGAACTTCCGGATTCTTCAAAACCTCAACATCCGCCCCCGAGAGTAGTTCGGGTCCCCGGCCCACGTGACCTGAACGATTATCTTTCGGCGTTCGTTGCACGACCTTCGAGGAACCCATGAAGTGCGAAGGGTGTGGAGCCGACTTGGTGGAGGGTGCGAAGACGTGCACTGCTTGCGGTCGCGTGGTTGGTCTGGGTCAGAGGGCCGCTGGCGAGACCGCCCACGTGGCGAAAGAGACTGGCGTGGTAGCAGGCAAACTCGGTCGCGGCCTGCTAGGCGGAGTAAAGGGTCTCGGTGCCGGCGCGAAGAAAGGATTCAAGGGTTCTGACGAAGAGAAGAAGGAGTAGTCGGATCCATCGGGGCGATCGCCCGGCTCATGCCGGGCGGAAGGAGCGAGAGAGAACCAAGCCGGGCCGAAAGGCAGCCCTCCACTCAGAGACGCATCCAGATGGTTCAGGCGTCGGAGTGGGGCATTACGGATTAGTTCGAATGCCTGCCAGAGGACATTCAGGGTCCGTCATGATTGCATGCCTGCTCGCAATCGGGAATGCATGGATACAGAGGGTCGAAGGAGTGGCCCTCTTGACGATCCTCTTGACTGCGTCTTCCAGAAAGCGGGGGGCCCGGCCCCGCCCTGCCCGCACTTTTCGAGATCCGGGCCGGTTGACCTCGCACCCGCCCGGGAGGAACGTAGCCTACGGGGTGTACGGAGTCGCGGGAAGTCGAGCGACGATTCGGGTTGGATGCTTCCACCAGTAGTAGAGGCCGACGGCGACGACCGCGCCACGCGCGTAGATGGATAATCCCATCACCCACGAATCGACCGGGATTGAGATGGGACCGGCCACGAATACCGTTACGAGACGACCACCGGCGAAGCCCAACTGGCCCGCGATCCAAGCGACGAGGTCCTGATGGAATCCGAAGAGCAGGTTTCCAACGAAGTAGTATCCGACGTCGTTCGCAAGCGAGACGAGGAGTCCAAGACTGACGGCCAGAGGCCACTCCGAATACCCCTCATAGACGAGGAGGACCCAGAACGGAGCGAAGTAGGTCAGGACGAGCCAGACACCGTACGCAGGGACGCTCTTCCCGAACAGGTCGATCCAGTTGATGAGAACCAGTCCGTAGAAGAGGGAGAACAGGATGAGCTTCAGCAGAACGATCTGCCGGGGGTCTGTGGGGTGTAACCCCGAAACCACGCTCTGAACACCGCTCAGGAGCAACGACACGGCAATCAGAATCGCGAACGTCGCGAGCCCGATCGACGGGAACACGATGGCCAAGCTCACGAGCACCAGCGCGAGCAGCCCCGTTCCCGCCGAGGCGCTCCGGAGCCACGCTGGCGCCTCCCTGCCGACGGCGCTCAGCATGCGCTCAACACTGAGAATCACCACGCCGGACGCAAGCAGATAGAGCAGGCTGGCCCCGCCAAGCTCGGGACTGACGAAGACCGCGAAGACGAGACCGACTGCGATGAGGCCGAGACCGATCGGACCGAATCGCCGCACCACACGGACCATCAATCGGAGATCCTGATTCACCCGGCTCCACCAGGTCGAGCGCATTCCCTCCGAAGCCAGCAATCGGCTCACGTCGAACGCGAGCGCAGCAGCGAGGAGCAGGATGAGGGTCCGGAGCGAAAGGAGTGGGTTCGCGAGAACGATGATTGACACGACGACAGAGGCGAGTCCCGAGATCACCTCGGTCAGTCGGATCGCGTCATCGAACCGGATCTGGTGAGACGGAGGCACAGCCACGCGGGACCAACCGATTGCGAGGCATAACCTCTCATGGCGCCGACCGTGTCGTCCGAGGAATGACTCGACGGAATATGCGTTGTACGGAGCGTCGCTTCGCGGCCACCGGGGTGTAGGCACTTGCCACGGATGCGGTCGCAGGTTCGTCGGGCGGGCTCACCGACCGAGCGCCTGGGCTCTCATCTCTCCCCGACCCGAAAGCCACCCTTTTCGAGGACGGTGCTCTTCTGGTCCGTATCCCCACGGTTGAAGGACCGCCCGAACCCGCCGTGAAGCGTGACTCTCCGACGGCTCCGCGGTCAGAGCGACCCCTGACGAGAGTAGGCTGGGGCCCGAGGGCCCTAGAATCCGCGAGATCTGGATCTTCGAGCAACCCGAGTTGCCAGGATTGTGGCTTGGAGCAAGTTCTAGCGAGAGGACCGGTCGTGGCCGTTCCGAGGGGAGGCGCGTAACAACCTAAGGTATTTCCCCGTCGATGAAGCTCTCCGGTCGCGTGATCGGCCGATTTCCGACGGCCCTCCGAACGCCAGCACGGGGCGGGCCGCCCTAGGGGTGGGTCGTCACAGCACTGCGAACGGCAGTCCCACACCAACAAACTTGACCGAAGACCCCCCAGCGGCCGAAACGACCTCGCCCACGTTCTTGGACGAGCCAGAAGGGTCGCTGTTTCCGGGCGTGCGGTGGCTCACCCCCCGACGACTGGCGTTCTTCCTGATCTTCTGGGCTACGATCTTCTTCGCGGGAAGCGTCTTCGTCAACAACCCCTTCGCGGGCTCTGCCCACGCCTCGAATTGGGGCGTCGGGTCCGGGTCGCCTAACTACTACTGGGTCGTAATGTATCTCCACGGGCTCAATACCGGGCTCGTGGGGATCGCCGCCCTCGTGGCGTGCGACTTCTTCGAGCTGCCCTCCATCCACGTTCGACGCGGAATCCTAGCCGGCGTGCTCATCGCCGGCGTCCTCTCCCCGATTGGCGCCGTGTTCAACACTTCGGCTCCGTGGATGAACGCCGGTTTGTGGATCCAGGTCACGGCGTTCGTTGCCCTCGACGAGATCGTGATCCTCTTCCTGTGGGGGATGCTCACGGCATGGAGGGAGGGCGCTCCCCGAAGCCGGACCTTTCCCTTCATCACCGCCTCGCTGGCCGGGGTCGTCATGTTGGTCGCGGCCCTGATGGGGCACCTCGCCGGAGTGATCCTGGGGTTCGGGAACAACCCTCCCCTGCTCGGTCAGTACGCTGCCCAAGAGATGGGTCTGTCGCTGGACGCCTGGGCCGCGAGCCTCATCGGCGCGCACTCGTATCTCATGGTCACTGCCGTTCCCGCGGGGATCATGGCGCTCGCCGCGGCGCGCTTTGGGTACTACCGGCTCGCTGGGGCGACGAAGCTTCTGGCCCAGGTGGGGTTCGCTCTCGTGTGCATCGATCTCGTGGTGCAGACGGAAATGGGGCTCCTCCTCGGTTTCTCGAGCTGGCCGGGCAACCTTCCCCCCCAGATCAGTGCCCTGCCGGGAGTTCCCAGCTTTCTTGCCCTGAACGACGCGAGCAACTTCGTCTTCTTGGTTCTCGGGGGCATCCTGCTGCTCAGCGCGCTGGTGCTGGGTACTGGCCGGCCCAAGGGATGGACGAGTCACGCGGTCCTACCGATCCGGGTCCTGCCGCTCCTGATGCTGGTCGTCTTCACCGTCCTCACAGCGGTCACCGAGCCGACCAACGGCACGGCGATCGGCACACCTCCCCAGGCTTGGGTTCGGTTGTTCATAGCATTCTATCTCACCATGATGGTCGTCCTCGTGGTCTTCCTCGCGGAGCGCCTGTTGGGCGAGGGGCAGAGCCTCAGAATCGGCTGGACGGCGACCGTAGGCTCGGTGACCACCTTTGCCGGCGGGTTGGTCTACGTGTCCCTTGGCCTCAACGCCGGTGGGTACATCGCGGCCGCCGGAGTCGTCATCATTGGGCTCTCGTTCGTGCTCACTTCGTGGTGGGGCCTCTCCGCAGGAACCCGAAGTTCGCACGGCGCGTAGATTCGCGGGCCGCGGCACGTGCCGCTCACGAGGGCCGCAGAGTCGAGTTGACGCACCGCTGATGGCGGTCTAGGCACCGGATCCGCAGGAGATCCCTTCTGAAGGCAGGCGTGAATCCCGCACTTCTGGTACATCTCCTCGGAATCAATCGAAAGGTGGTGGCAGGAATGGGCGGACGGACTTAGGTTGGGCGGAAGTCCGAGGGGTCGACCCCGGACACTTCTGGAGCTCGGGGAGGGGGCCTTCCCTCTACCGTGTGCTTTGAACAACTGCCCCTTCCCGGGGTGGGCCAACCGGTTCGAATCCCCTATGGAGGCGTGAACAGAAGTCGTCGTTTCTCGGGGATGAATCGACGAAATGCGTCGGAGGGGGGCCATGTCCATTCCTTCATATCCCTGACGGCTTGCCCTGCAGGGAGCGAGGATTCCCTCGCGCTTCCGGCCCCATGGGAGTGCGCTCGAACTCCTACTTAGGGTCCGAGCGAGTGGTGCGAAAGGCGATGACCCCGGCTCCGATTCGAACCTCGCTTCTAGCGGCTCGACGGCTGGCCGTCACCAAGCAGCATCTTTCAGGCAAGCGCCCACGCCGAGCCACGGCCGAGCGCATCGTGGAGACCGTTCGCGACTTGCCGTACGTGCAGTGGGACCCGGTCAGTGTTGTTGCCCCCTCCCACATCCTCTCACTCTGGTCGCGAGTCGGGTCGTTTCGGCTTCCAGACCTTGACCGGCTGCTATGGACCGAGAGGCGACTCCTCCAGCATTGGATCCCCTTCGCAAGCGTCGTCGCGACCGAGGACTATCCCGTCTACTCCGCCCTCATGCGACGGTATCCCGAGTCCCTCTCCGACTCCTGGGGAGCGCAACGCGCCCGCGCACGAGCGTTCCTGGCAAAGCACGGGGACCTTCGAAGGAGGGTTCTCGCAGACCTACGGAGCGGTCCGCTGCAGCTGAACCAGTTCAAGGACCACGCGCGGACCAAGCGGGTTGCCGGAGACTGGGAGCCCTCGAGCGCGGTTTCCGAGATGCTCTGGCACCTGCTCATGTCCGGCCAAGCGATGGTCGTGGGTCACGACGGGAACCAGAATCTATGGGGGCTGCCCAACGCCTTCCTTCCGTCGTGGGTCAGCCGGGAGGTGCTCTCCGAGGAGGAGGCCGACGTGCAGGCTGCCCAGCGGGCTCTACGAGGGCTCGGGGTGGCGACGGCGCAGGAGGTCCACTACTACTTCATTCGGGGCTGCTACCGGGACATTCGATCGACCTTAGCGACCTTAGTGGCGGACTCCCGAATCCACCCGGTGGTGATCGAGGGGCTGCCCGAAAGGGACGAGCGCTTCGTCCACGCGGACGACGTGGCCCTGCTCGAGGATCTGACCAGGGACAGATTCTCGCCGCGGGTCGCGCTGCTTCCCCCGTTCGACAACATGATCTGCAGTCAGGCTCGGGGCAAACGGTTGTTCGACTTCGACTACGTCCGCGAGCAGTTTCTTCCGAAGGCGAAGCGTCGGTTCGGAATGTGGGTCCTTCCCATTCTGCGGGGAGAGCAGTTCATCGGGCGCGTGGACGCTCGCCTGGACAAGGAGAAGCGACGCTTCCAGGTCAACGCGCTCTTCGCTGAGCCGGGCGCGCCGACGGCTCGGGCCGTCGCCCCCGAGATCCGTGAGGAGCTCGACCTCCTCGCGGCGTTCCTTGGAGCAGACTCGGTGGCATTCACATCGAAGGTACCGTCTATCTGGAAGGGTGGCCTCAGCTAGCTGCACCCAACTCGAAGTCGTGGATAGGAAATCTCTACGTTCGATTTCCAGCGAGCCGTCCGAGTACGCTGAGCGCATCGACCGTTGCCCACCGACTCGGCCCGTTCGGGGGTTCGAGCCGCAGTGGCCAGTACGGCCACTCGTCCAGAGCATAGGCTAACTGGGTAGGGTCTGCATCGGGATGGTCCGCATCGATCGCCCACGTACCGTCACAGCGGCGTTTTCGGAGCAGCCGCTGGAGGGCGGCTCGGACGCACGTCCTGTGGGCCACTTCCGGACTCGGGGGAGACGCGCCCAGGTCTCCGCAAGCCTTTCCAACGGAATAGCCGTTCTTAGTCGGACTCGCTCCAAAGTGAGGGAGTTGGACCTGACCCCAGGGCCGTTGCTAGAGATTCCGCGCCGCAACGCGGTGAGAGGCACTAGTCACGGCAAAGCAATCGCGGCGTAGAGAAACCGCTCCCTCTCCGGACTCGCGGGTGAGGTTCCGGTGTCGCAAGGGAACGTTGCGAGTTGGTGCCTATCCCCAACACGCAAACGTACAAGCGTTGGCATTTCTCGGAGAGAGAAAGACGAAATGTGTCGGAGGGGCGAATCGCCGATCAGTTCATATCCCCCGTAGCGGGCTCGACTGCCGCTGACCCGAGGCCGGTGGGACCCCCCCTCAAACAACTGCCTGTGCAGAAAAAGGTCGAGCTTTCGGCGAGCCGCCCTCTCGCAATAGAACGATCCCTTTGCGAGACAGCCGGAAGGATGTTACACCGAAGACTTGGGGATGCGACACCGAGGCGAACCTCTTCGCGCGGTCAGGTCCCGGCATAGGTCTTACTCACGAACCCTCCAGGGTCTTCTACGGTGGAATCCTTCACCGTCGGAGCCGTGACGCAGCCCCGAGCCGCCGTCGACCTCTTCGCCCGCCGGTGGATGCGACGCTGGAAGGTCCCGGGCGCCTCCCTTGCCGTCGTGGAACGGGGTAGGCGATCCGCGACCAGATCGTACGGTTACCGCGACCGCGAACTCCGGCTCGCGGCCTCACCTCGCACGGTTTTCGGACTCGCCTCGGTCACAAAGTCATTCACGGCTCTCGCTATCCTACGGCTGGAGGAGGAGGGGAGACTTTCCACCCGAGACCCGATCGTCCGGCACCTGCCCGAGTTCGGAACTCCGGGCACGGGGACAACCCGACGGATCACGATTCACCATTTCCTGACCCACACCTCGGGTCTCCCCCCGCTCCCCTCGCTGCACTACACCGCGGCCCGGAGCCTAGCCCGCGACCCCGCCTACGATCGACGGGAGGCCCGACGGGAGGGAGCCGACCCCGACCGTCCCCCGATTGATACCTACGAGCAGATGATGGATTTTCTTCGAACATCGCGGTATCGTCTCCTCGGGCCCCCGGGGCGATTCTTCAGTTACTCCAACGAAGGGTTCGGTTTGCTCGGCGCCGTCATCGAACGGGCGAGCGGACGGACCTACGAGAGTTACGTAGAGGAGGAGATTCTCCGACCCGCCGAGATGCGTTCTACGACGTTCGATACCGGCGTCATGCTTCGATGCCCGGAAGTCGCGACCTTGTACTCCCCGAAACCGACCGGCACGCGCCACGGTCTCGTTCCGTCTCAGACATGGTGGGAGGAATCCTGCCTCCGTGCCTGTGGAGCACTCCGGTCGAACGTCGAGGATATGGCCCGCTACGTTCAGATCTTCCTCAATGCCGGTCGGGTCGATGGCGAGCGCATCGTGACCCCCGCATCGATTCAGAAGATGACCGCCGCGCACGCGGAAGTATCAACTGGCCTCCACTACGGCTACGGAGTAGTTATCCGGCTCGACTACCATGGGACCTCGCTTGTGTACCATGGCGGGGCGCTCCCCGGCGTCTCGTCATTCTTTGCGGTCGCCCCCCGACGGCACCTGGGTGGTGTGGTTCTCACGAACGTAGCCAACGTCCGTCCCGAACTGGCCCTCATGTCCGAGATAAACGCCCGGCTGGGCCTACCGATTACGACGCCGATCGAGGAAGTCCCCCGGACCATCGAGCCGGGACCATTCCTGCGCGAGTATGAAGGATGGTACGGCTCGGGAGAGGGAGAATGGTTTGAAGTGAGGGCCCTTCGGAACGTTCTCTGGCTAGACTTTCACGGCACAGCGGGGAAGCTACGGGGTCTTCGTCTGCGAGCGGCTGGTCACGACCGGTTCGTCTATCGCTTCGGAGGCAAAGCTGAAGAAGCTCGCTTCGAGCGCGACCGCCGGGGAAGTCTCTGGGCGGTGTTTCACCACTGGCGCCTCGTGCGGCGTCGACCCGCGAAGGAGTTTCGCCGGGCGCGAAAGGGCACCACTGTCTGGTGACTAGACCTGCGTGCGAGGTCATCCTACAGGAATCGCGCGCGCAGGTGCCGGTGTGGGCATGGTGCCCCTTTGGACCCGGTTCGCCCGGCACTGCCCCTTCGGAGCGGGCTTAATCAAGCCGACGCCGCTCACGGGTCGTGGCCTCGGTCCGTCGCCTCGCCGCCATCATGTTCACCGACACAGTGGGTTCCACCGCGTCCGCACAGGCTAACGAGGCGGTGGCTCTCAAGCTTCAGGGCGAGCAGGAAGGACTCGTCCGTCCCCTGTTCGCCGCCTACCAAGGACGGGAGATCAAGTCCATGGGCGATGGTTTCCTGGTCGAGTTCGACAGCGCCCTCCGAGCCGTGCAGTGCGCGGTCGATATTCAGCAGCATCTCGAGGAGCGCAATGCCCAGTCAGGGGTCACACCGATTCGGCTACGGATCGGTATCCACCTCGGGGACGTCGAGGAGCGCGGGACTGACATCTTCGGGGACGCGGTGAACATCGCCTCTCGGATTGAACCGCTGGCCTCCCCCGGGGGTCTCTGCATCTCGGGCCCGGTCTACGACCAGGTCCGGAACAAGATACCGAACCGACTGGAGAAATTAGAGGCGAGGACCCTCAAAGGCTTGCGTGCCCCGATTGACACCTACCGTGTCGTAATGCCCTGGACCGTCCGGGAGCGCACCCCCGTGCCCTCCGGACTGACCCGACTCGCGGTCCTTCCGTTCGCCAACATTAGCCCGGACCCGAAGGACGAGTACTTCGCCGACGGCCTCACGGAGGAGTTGATCACCGTGCTGTCTCAACTGAGGGAACTTCGGGTCATAGCCCGTACGTCGGTGACACCGTACAAATCCACCTCCAAAGGGGTCTCACAGATTGGTGCAGAACTGGGGGTTGATGCGGTCTTAGAAGGCAGCGTTCGAAAAGCGGGTGACGAGCTCCGTGTCACGGTGCAACTCATTGACGTAGGAACGCAGGAACACACTTGGGCGAACACCTACGATCGTAAGCTCGAGAAGATATTCGCGGTTCAGGGGGAGATCGCGACGCGAGTGGCGGAGTCGCTCCAGCTCGAGCTGGGAGCGACGGAGGCGGCCCGCCTTAGGAGCCGACCGGCGGTAAGGCCGGACTCCTACCTTGCGTACCTAAAAGGACGAAGCCTAATCCATCGGCCTTACGAGGCGTCCCTCAAGGAGGCGCAGGCTCAGTTCGAGCTCGCGGTCTCCTTGGACGATCGGAACGCGGCGGCTCACTCCGGGCTGGCGGACGTCGCCCAGATTCTTTGGGACAATTATCTGACCGTTTCCCATGCGACGCTTAGGGATGCCGCCCGACGTTCGGCGGCGCGAGCCCTCGAGCTCGACCCCAATCTCGCCGAGGCCCACGCCTCGCTGGCGCTGATTCTCTGGAGCGACTACGACGTGGCGGGCGCGGAGCGGGAGTTCAAGCTGGCGCTATCGCTCAATCCGAGCTACTCCCCGGCGCATCGCTGGTTCGCCGAACTTCTGGAAGCGGAGGCCCGGGCGGACGAGGCGGTCGTGGAGTACGCTCTGGCCGAGGCCGCCGACCCGCTGTCGCCTGTTACCCTTGTCCGATCGGCCCTCCTGTTCCTCGTTCTCGGTAGATCAGCGGAAGCGTTCGCCAGGATTCAGAAGCTCGGCGATGTCGATCCGGACTCCGCGATGTACCACCGGGTCCTTGCGCGGTATCTTTGGTCCCAGTCCGACGTCGACCGGAGCTCCCAAGAATGGAAACGTGCGTTGGAACTGGAGCCGGAATCGCAGCTCAAACGTGGCGCTCGCGCCTTGATTTTCGCGATTGTGGGGGAGCGCGAACGTGCGGTCACCCTCCTTCGCGAAGAGGAAGTCTTGGGACCCGAGTCAGCCTGGGGCGCAGCACTCGTCGGCGAGGCGTACGGCCTCCTCGAGAAGCTCGACGATTGCTTCCGCTGGTTGGAGAGGGCACGGGAGCTTGGACTTACGGACGTCGGGGGGCTCAGGCTAGATCCCCTCGACGAGCCTATCCGAAACGACCCGAGGTTTCTGGGGTGGTTGAAGAAGATGAACCTCGCTTGATCGCGATTGGTTCGGCCTCGTCTCGTCGCACATCTCACCCCTTCCCGGAAGGGCATCTCGCTGGTTCATATCCCCGACACACGAACAGGCAAATGCCGGCGTTTCTCGGCGAGAAATCGACGAAAGGTGTCGGAGGGGGGACTTCCCGATTTGTTCATATCCCAAACTTGTCCCCCGGACCCCCTTCCGCGCTTTAGGATACGGGCGGCGTTTGATTGCACATCGTGCTCCACGTCCCCTTCAGGGAAGCAGAACCCAGTTGCGGAGTGAACCCGTCGTGTCGTGAACAAAGCTCTAGTTACGCTTGCACGTCAAGAGTGGTTCGAGGCTCCAAACAAGAGTCGCTCTCCTCAAAGGACATTGCCCGTTCGGAAACCCGGATGGCGGACCAACCGGAGGAGGCGTCCGGAGTGGTCAGCTTCGCAAGACCGCTATCTTCGCTGGGTGGCACTGATTCCTATAATCCTACCAAGTGCTGCATACTTACGTAGACTCTTCGAAACTTCCAAACTCGGGTCAGAAGGCGCGCCGCGCCCGCGAACGAGGCCAGGGCGGGTAACACAGTCAGGCGCGTCCTTCCGGTAAGGGCAATCCCTTTGGCAGTAGGCGTTCGCGCCAATCTCCGGTGTGGTCGATGTCGCGTAGGACGCCCCGGCACAGTATTCCACCGGAATCGATGGACGTGGCGGGTTCCGGAAGCAACTGCCACTCGAACTGGGAGTCGCCGACGGGCGCGTGGGACCCCGAACGTACGGGTCCTGCGTCGAGGTTGTGGAAATAGACTTGGGCGGACGGGGTCTGGGACCGTGCGAGCTCTCGCAGCGGAAGGGACCCCGGGTTGGGCAATCCGAGGAAGGAACCCAAGTGGGCGAGGTATAGGTCGACCCGATGCTGAGCCCGGTCGATGTCCGCCGATATCCGAGACGAGCCCTGGAATCTCGGATTGATCTCGGTGACGTACACCCCTTCGTCCGCGGAGAGGGCATCCACGCCGAAGGCCCCGACATACCCCTTCCCCGCGAGCCACCCTCCAATCTTTCTAACTTGGCGTTCGAGATCGTCCCACATCTCGGCGGTAAGCTGGGATGCCGCTGCGAAGTCATTACCGCAGTAGCCGAACCGGCGAGTAGTGCAGCCCTCGACTCCGATGAGTTGGACGGACGGTGTGTGAAGGGTCACGGAAGCGTCGGGAAAGACACACCCGCCAACATTGAGGGGATACGCCCGTTCGAAGAATGGGCAGACCGCGACGAACAAATCATCCGCTTTTGCTAGGAGGCGGCGAAATTCAGGCTCGGACTCCACCAGCCGAAGGCCGGAACCGCCGGACGAGCGAATCCGACGGACCACGACCGGGCCCGAGGCGAGCTGCTCGACCGCTCGATTTACTTCGCTCGGCATGAAATACGCCCACGGCATCATACGGACCCCGAGCTTCCGCAGTTCGCTCTCGACCCACGGCTTGTTCTCGAAGGCCACTTGGTGCTCGTGGAAGTTCCCGAAGTACCGGACAGAGTCCCCAAGAGGAAACATCACGAGAGAGAAGAACTGCAGGGGTCGGTACGGGACGAGAATATCGACCCCCGTGAGCATCCGGAGCGCTACGGTCCGGAGCTCAACCGCCCCCGGGCTCGCATCGCTGTCGAAGTCGTACTGGTCCAAGTCGATCCGTCGGTGAGTGATCTCCTCGAGGCTCGCTTCCGCGGTCACCCCGGGGGCATGCATCGGGGCGATCAGCGAGATGCACGTCACGAAGTTGGGCAGTTCGAGTAGCGGGTGGGCGTCATCGCCCCGTGCCCCGAACCACCCGAGCCTCTTGTTCCCCAGAAGGAGCCGAACATTGGCGAGGTAATCCCGGCGGTTGACGCTCATCGTCTTCCTCCCAGTTGATGCGCTCTCGGGACGGTGCGCTCCCTTCCGTGGCCGCCTTCCCCGTTACGAGGAGGCGGAGAGCGAACCTCTGTCTCACGAAAAGAAGTAGTCCCCACTGTCATCCGGCAGGGTGAGCGTGTTGTGCTGACACGGAATGCAGCGCGGCCCGAGGCGGACGCCGTACTCCGAGGTGATGTCAGTCGCTCGGGCGAACAGCTCGGCCAAGAACTCCCTGCTCGGGGGAGCGAGCCGCTCCAGCGCAATCCCCGGTGAGGGGCGGAACGGGCTGAGTACGGGGTCGCAGCCGAGTCGAGAGAGGAACTCTACTCCTTCGAGTGTGCTCTCGAGGGGCTCAAGTCCGACGACCAGGAGGGAGCGGACCCGGCCGTGTCCACCCGTCAGGTCGACGGCGCGGCGAATCGCCTCCTTCCACACCCCACGGCCGAGGCGGTACTTCTCCGGCGTTATCTCCCGCGCCATGGCCGAGTCGAAGACCTCTAGGTTCAGGGCGAATCCGTAGACCCCCCATTTCACGTACCGGTCGACAAAACCGGAATCCCGCCGCGGGGTCATCATCACGTCCACCGGCATCCTCGCCTCGCGCAGCACGGTGTGGCAGACGTCATCGAAGTATGCACGATCGGTCGTGTTGCTGGTCCCCCCGCTGATGAGGACGTGGTGGGCCGGAAGGAGGCGATCAGCCTGCGCGACCCTCATCGCGCCGACGACTTGTGGGATGGGATGTTTCACGTACTTCTTCCTGGCCAAGTCGCAGAACCTGCAGCCGAAAGCGCAGCCTTTGTTGAGGGGAGAGAGCCGAAGTCGATCCGCGTGGGTCATGACGATGTCGCGGACGGAGGTCCCTTCGGCGTCGATGAGATCGATGTACCCAGGGAGAGGCAAGGCCTCGACATGGAACTCTTCGTTCCGGAAGCGAATGAAATACTCTTCCGCCGCGTCGTCCCAGGAGAAGTGGACCTCGGGCTTAGAGCAAGACTTTCCATCGAAGGGAGCGTTGACGAAGCCGTTTCGGTTCACGACGAACGTGATGCCTCCCGTCGTCGGGTATTCGTGAAGAGAGACCGGAGTCTTCCCTCCGTCCGACAAACGTGTCAGGGCCTTCGCATCGACCGAAACGCCTAGAGAGAAGCAGCTGACCTTGAGGGCCAGAAGGGCTTCCGGCGAAACGCGGCCTTCCCTCATTCACTAATCCGCGTCCCGCTACGCGCGTTCATGTCGCTCGTCCGACGCGAGTCTCCCCGTGACCGCTTACCCTGCGACCCCGCCATCGGTCCGGCGGTGAGAAATAGAGGCGATACCCCAAACTCCCCGCCGTACAATAGCACGTGGGGTCTCACCGGCTTTCGGTTGATAAGCCCTGCCCACCCGGCGAATGCGATGAACGGTGCGGACCGCCTCAGATTCTTCGTTGGACCCCTCGGTACAGCTACCGGGTCGATGTCCAGATGGTGAGGACATAGCCTCCGACCTGTCGCTCAGCAGTCTACTTCGGAGTCGGATTTCCCGGGGTTCCACTGGCTCGATATTGGCCGGGGGAGAATGTTCATGCTGGCCGGTGCTTGAGACCGGGACCGATGTCGACTCTCATCCTCGAGCCCCGGGGCGTCGAGATTCGCATGCTCGGGAGTATCTCTCCGTCCGAACCGGATCTCCACTTGGTGGAGGTCGCTCTTCGCGCCGCGATCGCGTCGGGGTCGTGGGGGGGCGATTGGCCCTCGACCGGGTTCGGGACCCGTCACAAACTGCAACCGTCGGAGATCGTGGGCAGACATCTCATCGCGCCGAAGGAAATCACGACTCTTCAGAACACGGCCGGATCTCCCGGGAAGGGAAAGGGGGGAACGTCCCTCCAGTTCTTCGAGTTCCTCGTCCCCTGCTATCAAGTCTGGTCGCACTACGAACCCAAGATGGAGGGGGGCCACCAAGCTCCGACCATCTCGCTCGATGATCTCCGCGAGGGATTCTCCGAGATGAGTCGGGACGCGGATAACCTTTCCCTGAATCCGGAGATCATCGTCTGGACTGTGACTCTCTCAGAGCACTCGCGCCAACAGCTCCGGGCGATCGCAGGTCAAGGGGTCCTCCCGCCCGACTTCTTCGACCGCGTTCTCGGGGGTCACGGGGCCGCGTTCATCGCGGCGTCGTGGTTCGGCACCTCGTTTGTCGGGCTGCATGTCTCGGAAGGCCGCGAGCATTACCTGGTCGTCGATACTGAGGCGTCCTCCGTGTTCCGCTCGTCCCAGCTCTTCTATCTGCTGGTTGGGCGCACCTATCTCCGTAACTTGGGAAACGAGCTGAGGGAGAGTCTGCCGAGGGAGCCCCCCGGGCTCCCCCGGCGAGAGGAGGAAGACCAGCTCGAAGTGACGCTCAAGATGCCGTGGCTCCGCGCTCGGGTGCGCGATCTGAACGAGAGACGGCTCGCCATTCTCGGCTACGAGCTGAAGTCCTCGAACCTGTTCTCCCGCATCGATGCAATCGAGCGATTCCTCGACTTTCACTCCCTAGACGTCCTCGCGGAGGGGAGCAGTCAGGTGGCCGCAAGCCCTCAACTACCGACCATTCGGCAAGAGCTGAACCGGCACTTGGCGGTTCATTTCAAGGGAACTGTCCAGCATTTCCGGCGAGTGGTCGAGGACGAGCTGACAACCGAGAAGAGAATTCTAGACGATCGCCAGAGGGCGCTGGAATCCCACCTCGAGGTCCTCCAAGAGGAACGTCTCGAACGGCTCAATCGATTAGTAATCCTGTTGACGATTGTGACCGTCCTTCTCGGAGGCGCCGGGCTTTTGGTGGCGTTGTTCGGGCTTCGCGGGTGATGAGTCATGGAACTTCTCGAACGACGCGGGGGGGGAAGGTGACTCAGGGGCCCCTTGCCGGCGGTCCAGGTGCGACATGACGGCGGGTCACACCCCGATCGAAATCCCCTCGGACGACGCCTCCCTCGCCACCGTGGGGAAGTGCCGGCTCTT
>Ga0187815_10000045_pt1 | contig 56869 bp, 51 predicted proteins | sample NC_S_5_FD_132962 | JGI IMG/M metagenome (GOLD analysis project Ga0187815, IMG submission 132962) | Wetland sediment microbial communities from Neuse River Estuary, North Carolina, USA - ASW-S_5 | ecosystem: Environmental > Aquatic > Freshwater > Wetlands > Sediment | place: USA: North Carolina... | reverse complement strand
GTATCGGCGCCGTACTTCTCCTTCAGCATCTTGCCGAGGGCGACCGTGATGTTGAATCCGGAAGTGCCCGTGTCATAAGCGGTCATAGTGATCGTGGACGGCAACTTGACTTGCGCGAGCGCGGCAGAAGCCGTGACGGCGGACCCGGCCAACGCAATCGCCGCAAGCCTGATGACGGAATTGATCATTCCATTCCTCCCCTTGGACTGCATCCGTGACGGCAAGCCGCCAATACGCCGAAGCATGAGGCCCTTATGTCGCTCGGAGGCAGGCCGCTCCTTTCCGAGCTTTTTTGGGCACGATGGGTCGGCGTGGAGGAATTGTGCAGTGTTCAAATTGACGCGGGATGCAGTGGGCATCGCGACGAGGGGGCGGTTGCTAGCCCCGCCCGCGATAGGGTGCGACGCCCTGGTCGGGCACCCACAGCCCCTTGGGCAGTCTGCCGGTCTGCCAGAACACGTCGATCGGGATGCCGCCGCGCGGATACCAGTAGCCGCCGATGCGCAGCCACTTCGGCTTGACCTCGTCGGCAATGCGCTTGCCGATCATCACGGTGCAGTCCTCGTGGAAGGCGCCGTGATTGCGAAAACTCGCGATGTAGAGTTTCAGCGACTTCGACTCCAGCAGCCAGCGGCCCGGCGCGTAGTCGATCACCAGATGCGCGAAATCGGGCTGTCCCGTCACCGGGCAGATCGAGGTGAATTCCGGCGCGGTGAAGCGCACCAGATAGTCGGTGCCGGCTTGCGGATTCGGAACGCGGTCGAGCACCGCCTTTTCCGGGCTATCCGGCCATTCCACGGCGCGGCCGAGCTGCAGGGATTTTTTCGCCATGGTGTCGGCTCCTTCGAGCCGTCATTGGCGCAAGGCAAGGTGGCCGTCAACCGGCTTTACCTCCATGGCGGCGCAAGAGCGGATGTTCACCTGGACCGTCGAATGGCTGGAATTTGGCTGATTCCACGCGCATATTCACTGCATGCCCAATTTGCCCACCCAGCCACGGCTGGTCGAGATCGCGATCGAGGCGAAATCGAAGGCCGACCATGAGAAGCTCCGCATCGCTATCGCAGACCTCGCTGCCGAAGATTCCTCGTTAGGATTCCTTATTGATCTCGAGTCCGGCCAGATCGTCTTGAGTGGTACAAGCGAACTCCACCTCGAAGAGAAGCTCGATGTCCTCAGGCGTACCTACAACATCGATGCTAGGATCGGGGCCCCGCAGGTGGCGTTCCGTGAACGCGTCACCCGGAAAGCCGTGGCGGAATACACCCATAGGAAGCAATCGGGCCGTTCCGGCCAGTTCGCAGGGGTCAAGCTGCAAGTCGAGCCGAACGAGCCAGGTAAAGGCAATCAGTTCGAGTCCAAGATCGTCGGCGGTGCTCTACCGAGAGAGTACATCCCCGCCGTGGAGAAGGGCGTCGAGAGCGTGTTACCCTCGGGGGTGGTCGCCGGCTTTCCGGTGGTTGACGTTAAGGTGACGTTGCTCGACGGCAAGTATCACGACGTCGACTCTTCGCGGCTCACCTTCGAAATTGCGGCGCGAACTGCCTTCCGAGAAGCGTTGCTGAAGGCAGGATCGGTGCTGCTTGAGCCGATCATGAAGGTCGAGGTGACGATGCCGGAGGAATACATCGACCCCATCGTCAGTGACCTCAATTTACGGCGGGCGCAGATGATTGGCCGATATGTGCGCGGCGGTGCCAATGTTGTCAGTGCGAAGGTGCCGCTCATGAACATGTTTGGCTACTGGAATTCCCTGCACTCGATGACACAGGATCGCGCAACCTTCGCCATGCAGTTCGATTGCTATGCGCCGGCACCTTCGCCGGACGATGATCCGCCATTTCGACCCGCGATGGGGATGCGCGCTTAAGCGAAGAGGACAGGAATACCTGCGGTCAACGCGAGGCGGGATCGGAGAGAAAGCGCACCAGTGTGGCGCGTTCGGCGGCGTCCTCGACGCCGCGGATCGACATCCATAGCCCCGGAAACATCTCGGCGGGATCGGCGAGGAAGCGGTCGAGCCGCTCGGCGTCCCAGCGCAGGCCTTCGCTATTGGCCTGGCGCAGCACCGGCGAATAGTCGAACGCCGCATCGCCGCCGACCTTGCGGCCGATCACTCCCGAAAGGTTGGGGCCGGGCAGGCCCTGGTCGGCGGGATCGAGACTGTGACAGGCGCGGCAGGGCGTGAACAGCTTTGCCCCGTCTTCCGCCGAAGCGGAGGCGGGGATCAAGAGCAGCAAAAGGCACGCGAGGAATTTCACGCGACGGTCTGAATCCGCACCAGACGGTTGGTGCCGGACTCGCCGCCCCAGACCTCGCCGGGCTTGCCGGCGAGTTGCCGCACATTGGCGCCCGACATGTCGCTCGGGAAGGAATCGAATTTTTCGGTGACGGGGTCAAAACGCACGATGGCGTTGGCGCCGAAATCCGTCAGCCAGACCTTGTCCTTCTCATCGACATAGACGGCGTAGGTGCGGGGACCTGTGCCCGGCAGCTTCCAAGCCTTCCACGAACCATCGGCGGGATCGTGCATCGACACATTGCCGCTGTTCCATTCGCTGACCCAGATGCGGCCCTTCGAATCCGACCACACACGCCGCGCGCCCTGGTTCGGGGTCGGCGGCTCGACCACGGTGGCATTGCCGGTGGCCGGATCGATTTTCGCGATGTGGTTGCCGGCAAGCGAGGCGTACCAGATGTCGCCCTTCGGCGTGATGGTGATGCCGTAGGTGCCGCGGCCGCGCGGCGATTTGAACACGGTCATGTCGCCCGACTTGGGATCGAGCCGGCCATAGATGCCGGACTGGCCGGTGAACCAATAGACGCCGTTCTGGTCGAACACCGCGGTGTTGAGATTGGCATAGGATTCAGTCTCGGGCAGGCGGAACAATCGCACCTTGTGATCACTGGGGTCGACGCGTGCGATCGCGTTCTGCCCGCCCTCGGTGATCCAGGGTGCGCCATCAGGACCGATGATGACGCCGTGGGGCGCCGCACCCTTGCCGAGATCGATTTGCTTGAACGAGCCGTCTCTGGGGTCGAGCTGACCCAGCGTGCCGTTGCGCTGGCCGCAGTACCAGATGGTGCCGTCAGGCGCGGCCGCCGTGTCCCGCGAGCCCGAGCCGGGGGCGACGGGAAAGTATTTCACCCGGAACGGGCCTTCCTGCGCATGCGAGGCGCGCAGCAGCGCCGGCGTGGCCAAAAGAGCGGCAGTGGAGGTGAAGAGAAACTTGCGGCGATTCATGGCGTTACCCCGGCTTCTGAAAGGGAAGGTTTCGACGCTTGGATCAACCTGTGAAGAGCATAACCGTACCACACAAAGTCGTCGCGCGCAGGCCATGCCGAGAGCGTTCACATTTGCTCGCTCCCCGTGTATGACCCCCGCGAAATCCAGCCACATCCTACCTGTTGGGGACGAAGATATGACCGCCATTGTTGACATCATCGGCCGCGAAATCCTGGACAGCCGCGGCAATCCCACGGTCGAAGTCGACGTCGTTCTCGAAGACGGCTCGGTCGGCCGCGCCGCAGTGCCTTCCGGCGCATCCACCGGCGCGCATGAAGCCGTGGAGCTGCGCGACGGCGACAAGGGACGCTATCTCGGCAAGGGCGTGCAGCAGGCGGTTGCCGCCGTGAACGGCGAAATCTTCGAAGCGCTGGCCGATCACGCCGTCGAGGATCAGGTGCAGATCGACGAGATCATGATAGCGCTCGACGGCACCCCGAATAAGAAGCGGCTCGGCGCCAACGCCATCCTCGGCGTGTCGCTCGCCTGTGCCAAGGCGGCGGCGGAATCGCTCGGCATGCCGCTCTACCGCTATGTCGGCGGCACCGCGGCCCGCACCTTGCCGGTGCCGATGATGAACATCGTCAATGGCGGCGTGCATGCGGACAATCCCATCGACTTCCAGGAATTCATGATCATGCCGGTCGGCGCGAGCAGCTTTGCGGAAGCGCTGCGCTGCGGCTCGGAAATCTTCCACACCTTGCGCGGCGAACTGAAGAAGGCCGGCCACAACACCAATGTCGGCGATGAGGGCGGCTTCGCGCCGAACCTGCCGTCGGCCGATGCCGCGCTCGACTTCGTCATGAACGCGATCAACAAGGCCGGCTACAAGGCAGGCGGCGACGTCATGCTGGCGCTGGATTGCGCCTCGACCGAGTTCTTCAAGGACGGCAATTACGTCTATGGCGGCGAGAACAAGACCCGCTCGCGCTCCGAACAGGCCAAGTACCTGGCCGACCTCGTCGCGCGCTATCCGATCGTCTCCATCGAGGACGGCATGTCGGAAGACGACATGGACGGCTGGAAAGAGTTGACCGACCTGATCGGCAAGAAGTGTCAGCTCGTCGGCGACGATCTCTTCGTCACCAACGTCAATCGTCTGGCGGAAGGCATCAGGGCCGGTCGCGGCAACTCGATCCTGGTGAAGGTCAACCAGATCGGCACGCTCACGGAAACGCTCGCCGCGGTCGAGATGGCCTTCAAGGCCGGCTACACCGTCGTGATGTCGCACCGCTCCGGCGAGACGGAAGATGCCACCATCGCCGATCTCGCGGTCGCCACCAATTGCGGGCAGATCAAGACGGGTTCGCTCGCGCGCTCCGACCGTACGGCCAAGTACAACCAGTTGCTGCGCATCGAGCAGCAGCTCGGCAAGCAGGCGAAATATGCAGGCAAGGGCGCACTGAAGGCGCTGGCGTAGTGCCTGGCTGATTTCAGGGAAAGCAACGTCCGCTTCCGGCCGTGGAAGCGGACGCCAGCTGGCGCCCCGACCCGTCCCCCCGAGGGCGTATGCTGCACATTCATTGCAATGTCCCCGAGCCGTAACGGGAACCTTCACCGCGCCTTGCGGTTGTTGCCGGAACATAGAGGGGAGCAAAGACGATGACCCGTCCCGGCGTTCAATTCGGATTCTGCCTGGTCATGCTGTTCGGGCTTCTGGATCCACTCAGCGACCCATTCACCCAATCTTGCGGGCCCGGCTGCCACGTGACGCCCAGCGGTGCCTGTGTTCGCGACGGCTGGCAGGAGGGGCTGCCGGTGCGAAACGAATGCCCTGCGTTTACATCTCCCCGGCCGCCATGCGGCGCCTATTTTCGATGGGACCGGCGCATGCGAGCGTGCTTCCAGAGCTGATTAACCCTGGGCGGCGCCGCGAGGAGAGGTTCGCGAGGGCCTAGATCGTCCGCCCCTTCGAGGACTTGGCGACGTGCGGCCTTTTCGCAACGGCGGGCCTGTGGTGCGCCGTCTGCTTGTTGCGCTTTCTCACATCCGAGACCGCGGCTTTCGACTTCGCGCCGGAGACCGCGGGCCTGGACTTCGTATCGGCGCTCGCGACCTTCGTGCCGCCGCGCCGGGAGACATATTCCTGGCCGTCGATCGGTCCGACATGCGGCGGATCGTGATCGAGATAGGGCCGCCCGATCCCGAATTCCTTGCCGTTGGCATCGACCCATTTCCAGAGGGCTTCGGTCGAAACCCAGCGCTGCGCCCGTGTCGCGCCTTTGGTGCTGACGATATCGGCCGCGAGTCCGCGGCCATAGCCGCCGCGGGAACTGCCGCCGTGATAAGACCGGTCACTCGCAGCTTTCAGGCCGCTTGCGATGGACTGGCGGTAGTCGTCGCGGAACGCGCTGGTGATGCCGGGCGCCAGGCCCGCGTTCTCCGCGGCGTACAGCATGTAGAAGAGCTTCAGCTTGAAACGCTTGTCCATGCCGCCGATCACGTAATCGATCATCGACATGCGGGCCCGCTCGGCTGCCTTCGGGTCCTTCCAGGTGAAGTCGTTGTTGACGAGCCGGGTGAAGGTCTTGGTGACCCTTACCAGCTTGCCCTTCTTGTTGCGGACCGAGACCTTGCGCTGCTCGCGCTCCTTGATCGTGTCCAGCTTGGGCGTCCGCTCGTACAGCGCCCACAGGAACTGGTCGATGCAGGCCTCCGCTACGAGACACTCGCCGTCGATCTCGAGACGGCCTGCAGCAGCCGCGGCATCTTGCAGCAAATCATCGGCAGGGGCGACAGCCACGTTAGGCGCGGTGGCCACCTGTACGCTTGAGACTTCCTGTGCGAGCACTTCCGACGGATCGGTCAGCGCGGTAACGACGATGGCCTGCTGCTGGTCGGCTGGCCGGTTATCCTTCGCCGTCGGGTCGACGGCGACCTCCGCCAGCAGCTCGGCGGCGGCTGCCACGTCGGCGCTGCTGATGATTGGGGCGCTGCTCCTGACCGGGTTATCGATGACAGGGGCCTTCGGCGCGGCCGCCATCACGGCATTCGCCGCCAGAGATGGCGCAAGACGGTCCACGGTGCGTACCGCGCCGGCGTTCTCGGCCAAACCGATGCAAGCAAACAGCGCGATCAGGCCGCTGCCGAAAACGAGCGTTGGCCAGAGTTCAATTGCAACTCGCCGCGGGTTCATGATCGGAAGCCTCCAAAAGGCTCATCTTGAGCCGGATTGCACAGGCAGCACGCGACCGCCAATGTTTTCGGGGGACAATGTGGACAGGCAAGGGCAGAAACTGCGGGAGCGGGCATGTTTCAGGGAACTGTTGCCCGAGTGCAACGCAACAATATGTGTCCCTATTTAGGACGTGCCTCGCGGTGTGAAGGCTGCGATGGCACGTGCGGGCGACGGGCTCACGGCTGGACATCATTGTCGACGGGAACCATATCGACCATGGTTCACGAACGAGCAAAAGCGCAACCACATGACAAGGGAGTCGGGTATGGGCGACGGCAAGAGCGGACTTCAACTGCGTTCGCTGCTCAAGAAGAGCGGCGAGCTTGAACTGTCGCTGGTGAATGTCCCGACGCCGGAGCCGGCCGAAGACGAAGTGGTGGTCCGGGTCGAGGCAACCCCGATCAACCCAAGCGACCTCGGGCTCTTGATCGGCCCTGCCGACATGTCGGCCGCGCAGGTTTCCGGTACCAAGGCTTCTCCCGTCATCACCGCCAAAATGCCCGAAGCCGCGATGCGCATGATGGCGGCGCGGCTCGATCAGTCGCTGCCGGTCGGCAACGAAGGCGCCGGCGTCGTGGTCAGGACGGGATCGTCGGATGCGGCAAAGGCGCTGATGGGCAAGACCGTCTCCATGATCGGCGGCGCGATGTATTCGCAATATCGCGTGCTGAAAGTGCGCGACGTCATGGAGTTGCCTGCTGGCACCACGGCCGCCGACGGCGCGTCCTGGTTCGTCAATCCGCTGACCGCGCTCGGCATGACCGAAACCATGCGCCGTGAGAACCACAAGGCGCTGGTGCACACTGCAGCCGCCTCCAATCTCGGCCAGATGTTGAACAAGATCTGCATCAAGGACGGCATTGGCCTCGTCAACATCGTGCGCAGCAAGGAGCAGGCCGACATCCTGAAAAAGATCGGCGCCAAACACATCGTCGATTCCACCGCGCCGAGCTTCATGGACGATCTCACCAATGCGCTGGTGGAGACCGGCGCCACCATCGCCTTCGATGCGATCGGCGGCGGCAAGCTGGCAAGCCAGATCCTGACCGCGATGGAAGTCGCCGCCAACAAGACCGCCAAGGAATACAGCCGCTACGGCTCCAACGTGTACAAGCAGGTTTACATCTACGGCAGCCTCGACACCCGCCCGACCGAACTGACCCGCGCCTTCGGTCTGACCTGGGGCGTCGGCGGCTGGCTGCTCACGCCGTTCCTGCAGAAGATCGGTCCTGCGGAGATCGGACGCCTGCGCCAGCGCGTGGCCTCCGAACTCAAGACCACTTTCGCCAGCCGCTACACCAAGGTGGTGTCGCTGGCCGAGACGCTCGATCCCGCCAATATCGCCGTCTACAACAAGCGCTCGACCGGCGAGAAATTTTTGATCAACCCCAACAAGGGTGGGTGAGGGCGAGGGACGCCTCCGTCCAGCGAGGCCGCAGGGATACCCAGGGCGCGAAGTGGTTCTCCGGTGATTTGAAGCGCGCAGCGTGAGCCGATCCGGCAGGCCGCCCCTTGCGGGCGGCCTCTTTCGTTTGGCAATTGCAATCTCGAAAACGCTGCGTTTCCGGAATCCGGCTTACATGCACTTGCATGGTTTCTGCCGGGGCGCTAGGTGAGGGGGACGCTCGCAGCTTAAAATGGGGAATTTCAATGGCTCATACCATCGTCACGATCGCCGGCAGCCTCCGCAAGGAGAGCTTTTCGCTCAAGGTCGCCAATGCGCTGGCAAAGCTCGCGCCCGCCACGCTGAAGCTCGATGTGATGACGCTCCATGGCATTTCCTTCTTCAACCAGGATCTCGAGGCCAATCCGCCGGCGGACTGGGTCGCGTTCCGCGAGAAGTTGCAGAAGTCGAACGGCGTGCTGTTCGTGACGCCGGAATACAATCGCTCTGTTCCGGGCGTGCTGAAGAACGCCATCGACGTCGCTTCGCGCCCCTATGGCAAGAGCTCGTTCCTCGGCAAGCCGATCGGCATCGTCTCCAACTCGCCGGGCCCGCTCGGCGGCGTCAACGCGGCCAAGCATCTGCAGCAGATTCTGCCGGGCATTTCCGGTCCGATCCTCGGCCAGCCCGAGACCTACCTCACCATGGTTGGCGATGCCTTCAACGACAAGGGCGAGCTCGTGAAGGAGTCGCTGCAGAAGGTGCTGGAGCAATATCTTGCCGCCTTCGCCGCCTTCGTTGAAAAGCAGAACCGCTGACGCGAGCGGGAAAAGGCTAACGTTCCATTAACCGCATGGCCGCATCTTGGCGGCCATGGTCTCGCGTAGCCGACTCAAATCTTTCCTGACCGGGCTTGCCCTCTATACGATGGCGGGGCTGCTGGTCAGCTATTTCGGCGTCAACGCCTACACCGGCAAATACGGCCTCAATGCCCGGCAGGAACTGGATCAGGAGATCATCGCCCTGACCTCCGAGCTGGCGCGGCTCAAGCGCGAGCGCGCCGAAGGCGAGCAGCGGGTAGCGCTGCTCCGCTCCGGCCAGATCGATCCCGACATGCTGGACGAGCGTGCACGATTCCAGCTCGAATACGCCAATCCCCGCGACCTGGTGCGGATCGTCCGGCCTACTCGCGCGAACTGATTTTCTAATTTCAAAATTGACGCCGTGCGAACACGAAAATGTCGCTCGTTGCAGTGCGGCATAGCAATATTGCCGCGGTTGCGAGCCAATCCTTTCGCGCCGTTTTGAGTTGAGCTAGAGAGATTTCTCCTAATTCTCTCACCCGGAATTGTTCATGGCCGCACCGAAAAAAGTCACCAAGGATTCAGGTCAGGAAAAGGGAACGAGCTCGCCCCCGGAATTCACCAGAGAACAGGAACTGAAAGCGCTGCGCGACATGCTGCTGATCCGCCGCTTCGAGGAGAAGGCGGGCCAGCTCTACGGCATGGGCGCGATCGGCGGCTTCTGTCATCTCTATATCGGTCAGGAAGCCGTCGTCGTCGGCATGCAGATGGCGCTCAAGCCGGGCGACCAGGTCATAACTGGATACCGCGACCATGGACACATGCTCGCCTGCGGCATGTCCGCCGACGGCGTGATGGCCGAACTGACCGGACGCCGCGGCGGCTATTCCAAGGGCAAGGGTGGCTCCATGCACATGTTCAGCCTGGAGAAGCATTTTTACGGCGGTCACGGCATCGTCGGCGCGCAGGTCTCGCTCGGCACGGGCCTCGCCTTCGCCAACCGCTATCGCGGCAATGACAATGTCGCGCTCGCCTATTTCGGCGACGGTGCTGCCAACCAGGGCCAGGTCTACGAAAGCTTCAACATGGCGGAGCTGTGGAAGCTGCCCGTGGTCTACGTCATCGAGAACAACCGCTACGCCATGGGTACGGCGGTATCGCGCGCCTCCGCGCAGGTCGACTTCTCCAAGCGCGGCGCATCTTTCAACATTCCGGGCAAGCAGGTCGACGGCATGGATGTGCGCGCCGTGAAGGCCGCCGCCGATGAGGCGGTCGCCTGGTGCCGCGCCGGCAGCGGGCCCTTCATTCTTGAAATGCAGACCTACCGCTACCGCGGCCACTCGATGTCGGACCCTGCGAAGTATCGCACCCGCGAGGAGGTGGAGAAGGTCCGCCACGACTCCGACCCGATCGAACAGGTGCGCAACCGCCTGCTCGCGGCTAAGGTCAGTGAGGATGAATTGAAGAAGATCGACGCCGAGGTCCGCGAGGTAGTCAACGCCTCGGCCGATTTTGCCCAGAAAGATCCCGAGCCCGACCCGTCCGAGCTCTGGACGGATGTCTACCGCTGATAGCGCAGTTTAAGTTTCCGGAGCACCCATGCCGATTCAAGTTCTGATGCCTGCGCTGTCGCCCACGATGGAGAAGGGCAACCTCGCCAAATGGCTGAAAAAGGAAGGCGAGCCGATCAAGTCCGGCGACGTCATCGCCGAGATCGAGACCGACAAGGCGACCATGGAAGTCGAGGCGACCGATGAAGGCACGCTCGGCAAGATTCTGATCCCGGAGGGCACCGCCGACGTGGCGGTGAACACGCCGATCGCGATGATCCTTGCCGACGGTGAGAACGCCGCCGAGCTTGCCAAGGCGCCGGCGCCTGTCGCCAAGGCGGCGGAGTCCGCCGCGCCCGCGGAAGCCAAGGCGGAAGCGCCGCAGCCCAAGGCTCCGGCCCATCCGACTGCGCCGGCTTCCGTCAGCGAGCCCGAGCCGGACGTGCCTGAAGGTACCGAGTTCGTCACGCAGACCATCCGTGAAGCGCTGCGCGATGCGATGGCCGAAGAGATGCGCCGCGATCCCGACGTGTTCGTCATGGGCGAGGAGGTCGCTGAATATCAGGGCGCCTACAAAGTCACCCAGGGCCTGCTGCAGGAATTCGGCGCACGGCGCGTGATCGACACGCCCATCACCGAGCACGGCTTTGCCGGCGTCGGCATTGGTGCGGCGATGGCGGGGCTGAAGCCGATCGTCGAGTTCATGACCTTCAACTTCGCCATGCAGGCGATGGACCAGATCATCAACTCCGCCGCCAAGACGCTCTATATGTCCGGCGGCCAGATGGGCTGCTCGATCGTGTTCCGTGGACCGAACGGCGCCGCCGCCCGCGTCGCCGCGCAGCACAGCCAGGATTATTCCGCCTGGTACTCGCAGATTCCGGGGTTGAAGGTGATCGCGCCGTTCTCGGCCGCCGACTACAAGGGCCTGCTCAAGGCCGCGATCCGCGATCCCAACCCCGTCATCTTCCTCGAGAACGAAGTGCTCTATGGCCACACCGGCGAAGTGCCGAAGCTCGACGACTATGTCGTGCCGATCGGCAAGGCGCGCGTGGTGCGCAAGGGCAAGGACGTCACCATCGTCTCCTGGTCGATGGGCATGTCCTACGCGCTGAAGGCCGCCGACGAGCTCGCCAAGGAAGGCATCGAGGCCGAGGTCGTTGACCTCCGCACGCTGCGCCCGATGGACACCGAGACCATCATCGCCTCCGTCAAGAAGACCGGCCGCGCGGTGACGGTGGAGGAGGGCTGGCAGCAGTCCGGCGTTGGCGCTGAAGTTGCCGCCCGCATCATGGAGCATGCCTTCGATTATCTCGATGCGCCGGTGGCGCGCATCTCCGGCAAGGACGTGCCGATGCCCTATGCGGCCAATCTCGAAAAGCTCGCATTACCCTCCGTCGCCGAGGTGGTCGAGGCCGCCAAGGCGGCCTGCTACCGGTGACGCCATGGCAGGTCCGAAGGAGCAGCCACTGCCGCCCGACGTGATGGGCCGCGAGGACGCTACTGAAGTGCTGCGCGCCTTCGTCGTCGACGGCGGCCTCTCGATCGCGTTCACCCGCGCCTTCGAGGAGCCGGAGATGTGGGGGCTGCTGCTGGTTGACATTGCTCGCCACGCCGCGCGCGCCTATGCGCGGGAATCCGCAATGTCGGAGGAAGAAGCGCTGGCGCAAATCCTCGACATGTTCGAAGCCGAAATCGCGCGCCCGACCGACATGGGCTCAACCACGCCGCGGTCGCAACAAGGTCACTGACGATGCCAATCAACATTCTGATGCCTGCACTGTCGCCCACGATGGAGAAGGGAAACCTTGCCAAGTGGCTCAAGAAAGAGGGCGACAAGGTCAAGTCCGGCGACGTCATCGCGGAGATCGAGACCGACAAGGCGACCATGGAGGTCGAGGCGGTCGATGAGGGCACGATCGCAAAGATCCTGGTGCCCGAGGGCTCGCAGGACGTTCCCGTCAACGACGTCATCGCTGTCATGGCCGCCGACGGCGAGGATGTGAAAGCCGCCGCGAGCGCCGGTGGCGCAGCGCCGCCGAAGCCTGCTGCTGCACCTGCGCCCACGTCGGCAGCGCCGGCCCCCGCCGCCGTTGCCCCGGCTGCTGCTCCTGCCGCCAAGGCTCCGCCGCCTCCTGCGGCTGCACCTGCACCGCAAGCGATCCCCGCCGCGCAGGCCAACGGTCACGGGCGCATCTTCTCCTCGCCGCTGGCGCGCCGCCTTGCCAAGGACGCCGGCATCGATCTCGCCCGCATCAGCGGGTCTGGCCCGCACGGCCGCGTCATCGCCCGCGACGTCGAGAGCGCAAAGTCCGGCAAGGGCCTGAAGGCGCCGGCGGCCGCTCCTGGCGCCGCACCTGCCATCGCGCCGTCGATGACCGACCAGCAGATCCTTTCGCTGTTCGAGCCTGGCTCATACGAGGTCGTGCCGCATGACGGCATGCGCCGCACCATCGCGCAGCGCCTGACCGCGGCCACGCAGAGCATTCCGACCTTTTATCTCACCATCGACTGCGATATCGGCCGGCTGCTCGACGCGCGTGAGCAGATCAACGCGGCAGCTCCCAAGGACAAGGAGAAGAAGCCGCTCTACAAGCTCTCGGTCAACGACTTCGTCATCAAGGCCCTTGCAGTGGCGCTGCAGCAGGTGCCGGACTGCAACGTCAGCTGGACCGAGGCCGGCATGATCAAGCACAAGCATTCCGACGTCGGCGTCGCGGTGGCCATGCCCGGCGGCCTGATTACGCCGATCATCCGCAATGCCGAGAGCAAGTCGCTGTCGACCATCTCCAACGAGATGAAGGACCTTGCCGCCCGCGCACGGGCGCGCAAGCTCAAGCCGCAGGAATATCAGGGCGGCACGTCGTCGGTCTCCAATCTCGGCATGTACGGCGTCAGCCATTTCACCGCCGTCATCAACCCGCCGCAGTCGACCATCCTTGCGGTCGGCGCCAGCGAGGAGCGCGCGGTGGTGCGCAATGGCAAGATCGAGGCCGCCCATATCATGAGCGCGACGCTGTCCTGCGATCACCGCAGCATCGACGGCGCGCTCGGCGCCGAACTGATCGGCGCCTTCAGGCGCCTGATCGAGAATCCCGTGATGATGATGGTGTGAGGCCCCGTCATTGCGAGCGCAGCGAGGCGATCCATGTCATCACCGGCAAGCTGGATTGCTTCGTCGCAGGGGCTCCTCGCAATGACAGCTACGTATAGTCAGTCCGGTTGCATGAGAACGAGCGAGTAGCCATGGCCGACACATCCTTCGACGTCATCATCATCGGCTCCGGTCCCGGCGGCTATGTCACGGCGATCCGCTCCGCCCAACTCGGCTTCAAGACCGCGATCATCGAGAAGGCCTATCTCGGCGGCATTTGTCTCAACTGGGGCTGCATCCCGACCAAGGCACTGCTGCGCTCGGCGGAAATCTATCACTACATGCAGCATGCCAAGGATTACGGGCTTTCGGCCGAGAAGGTCGGCTATGACCCGAAGGCCGTGGTGCAGCGCTCGCGCGGGGTGTCGAAGCGGCTGAACGACGGCGTCGGCTTCCTGATGAAGAAGAACAAGGTTCAGGTCATCTGGGGCGAAGCCACTATCGACGCGCCCGGCAAGGTCACCGTGAAGAAATCCTCGGCCGAAGCGCCGAAGGGCGTGGCCGGCGAGGGGACCTATCAGGCCAAGCACATCATCATCGCCACCGGCGCGCGGCCGCGGGTGCTGCCGGGGCTCGAGCCCGACAAGAAGCTGGTCTGGACCTACTTCGAGGCGATGGTGCCGGACCGCATGCCGAAATCGCTGCTCGTGGTCGGCTCCGGCGCGATCGGCATCGAGTTCGCCTCCTTCTTCCACACCATGGGCAGCGACGTCACCGTGGTCGAGGTGCTGCCGCAGATTCTCCCCGTCGAGGATGCGGAGATCGCGGGGCTGGCGCGCAAGCGTTTCGAGAAGCAAGGCATCAAGATCATGACCTCGACCAAGGTCACCAGGCTTGAGAAGAAGACCGACAGCGTGGTGGCCACCATTGATGACGGCAAGGGCAAGCCGATCACTGCCGAATTCGAGCGGGTGATTTCCGCGGTCGGCGTGGTCGGCAATATCGAAAACCTCGGGCTGGAAAAGCTCGGCGTCAAGACCGACCGCGGCACCATCGTTATCGATGGTATGTGCAGGACCAACGTGCCCGGCATCTACGCCATCGGTGACGTCGCGGGTCCGCCGATGCTCGCGCACAAGGCCGAGCATGAAGGCGTGATCTGCATCGAGGCCATCAAGGGCCTGCATCCGCACGCCATGGACAAGAACCTCATTCCCGGCTGCACCTATTGCCAGCCGCAGGTCGCCTCCGTCGGCCTGACCGAAGCAAGGGCCAAAGAAGGCGGCCGCGAGATCCGCGTCGGCCGCTTCCCGTTCGTCGGCAACGGCAAGGCGATCGCGCTCGGCGAGGACCAGGGTCTGGTCAAGGTCATCTTCGACAAGAAGACCGGACAATTGCTCGGCGCCCACATGATCGGCGCCGAGGTGACGGAGCTGATCCAGGGCTATGTGGTCGCGATGAACCTGGAGACCACGGAGGAAGAGCTGATGCACACCGTCTTCCCGCATCCGACGTTATCCGAAATGATGAAGGAGGCGGTGCTGGACGCCTACGGGCGGGTGCTTAACATCTGATGTTGAGTCGAAGCCGCACACTCAAGCCTCATCCTGAGGAGCTTGCGAGGCAAGCGTCTCGAAGGATGGGCAACGAAGGAACTCGTGGCTATCCTTCGAGATGCGCGCAAGGGCGCGCGCCTCAGGATGAGGCCGGAGTCAGACATTCTCCCACCCTGAACAACCGAGACTGCAATCCGTGAAAGACAACGACAATCTGACCATCGAACGCCCGACGTTCGTGACCCATCTCGAATGCGCGATGGAAGGCGACCACTATCCCGCCGACCAGGTGCATAATCTCTCCAAGGCCGGCAAGCCGCTTCTGGTGCGCTATGACCTTGCGGGCGTGAAGAAGGCGCTGACCAAGGACGCGCTTGCGCAGCGTCCCGCTGACCTCTGGCGTTATCGCGAGCTGCTGCCGGTGCGCAAATGCGCCGATATCGTCAGCCTCGGCGAGGTGACGACGCCGCTGATCCGCCTGCCGAAACTTTCGCAAAAGCTCGGCGGCGGCGAGATCATCGTCAAGGATGAGGGGCGGTTACCGACCGGCTCGTTCAAGGCGCGCGGCCTCGTCATGGCGGTCTCGATGGGCAAGGCGCTCGGCATCAAACACATGGCGATGCCGACCAACGGCAATGCGGGCGCGGCGGTCGCGGCCTACGCCACCGCCTGCGGCATCAAGACCACCATCTTCTGCCCAGCCGATACGCCGGAGGTGAATGTCAGCGAGATCGAGCTGCAGGGCGCCACCGTCTACCGCGTCAACGGCCTGATCGACGACTGCGGCAAGATCGTCGGCGAGGGCAAGGCGAAGGTCGGCTGGTTCGACACCTCGACCCTGAAGGAGCCGTACCGGATCGAGGGCAAGAAGACGATGGGGCTGGAGCTTGCCGAGCAGCTCGGCTGGGACGTGCCCGACGTCATCTTCTATCCGACCGGCGGCGGCACCGGCCTGATCGGCATGTGGAAGGCCTTTGCCGAGCTGGAGGCCATCGGCTTCATCGGCAAGAAGCGTCCGCGCATGGTGGCGGTGCAGGCTAGCGGCTGCGCGCCCATGGTGCGTGCTTTTGAAGCAGGCACCGAGCACGCCCCGCGCTGGGAGGATTCCCATACCATCGCCTCGGGTATCCGCGTGCCGCAGGCAATCGGCGATTTTCTCATCCTGCGTGCGGTGCGGGAGAGCAAGGGATTTGCCATTGCCGTGCCGGACGAGAAGATTTCCGCTGCGCTCAGCGAAGTCGCGCGCGAGGAGGGGCTTTTGCTCTGCCCCGAGGGCGCCGCGACCTACGCCGCCTACAAGCAGAGCCTCGCCGAAGGTCGTGTTGCAAAGAGCGATCGGGTGATGCTGTTTAATTGCGCTACAGGACTCAAATATCCACTGCCGCCGGTGACGCGTACGCTCGATCGCCACAAGCCGATCGATTTTACGCAGTTCTAGCGGCGTCATTGCGAGCGAGGCGACTTGGCCGCCGTAGCTCGAAAGAGCGAAGGCGGAAGCAATCCATCTGTCCCCGCGACGAAAAGATGGATTGCTTCGTCGCTTCGCTCCTCGCAATGACGAAGGTGAACATTTCTGGGAGGTTGTTATTATGCGAAGACTGGTTCTGGCCGTATTTGCTGCTCTCGCTTTCACCGGCGCGGCCGTCGCGCAAAACTTCCCCTCCCGTCCCATCACCATCATCGTGCCGTTCGCGGCAGGCGGCCCGTCGGATGCCATGGCGCGCATCCTTGCCGAGCGGATGAAAATCAGCCTTGGTGAGACCGTGCTGGTCGAGAACGTGACGGGGGCGGGCGGCTCGATCGGCGTCGGCCGCGCGGTGAAGTCGTCGCCCGACGGCTACACCATCTCGTTCGGCCATCTCGGCAGCCATGTCGCCAACGGCGCGGTCTACAAGCTCGGCTACGATCTCGTCGCCGATCTCGATCCGGTCGTCCTGCTGCCGAGCAACACCATGGTCGTCGTCAGCAAGAACGCGGTGCCGGCCAAGACGTTGAAGGAATTTGTGGAGTGGCTGAAGGGCCGGTCCGCGCCAGCCTCGGCCGGCACGGGGGGCGCCGGCTCCGGCAGCCACATCGCCGGGCTCTATTTCGAGAACGTCACCGGCGTCAAGCTGCAATACGTGCCGTATCGCGGCACGGGCCCGGCGATGAACGATCTCATCGCCGGCCAGATCGATCTGATCGTCGACCAGCTCTCCAACTCGATCCAGCAGGTGCGCGCCGGCAATATCCGCGCCTATGCCGTGACCGATGGCAAGCGGGTCGAGTCCGCTTCCGACATCCCGACCGTCGACGAGGCGGGGCTTCCCGGTTTCCACATGACGTTGTGGTCGGGCATGTGGGTGCCCAAGGGCACGCCGAAGGATGTCATCGCGAAACTGAACGCCGCCGTGGTGGAGGCGATGAACGATCCAGCCGTGAAGAAGCAGTTCGAGAATCTCGGCCTGCAGATGCCGCCGAAGGACAAGCTGACGCCGGAGAAGCTCGGCGAGTGGCAGAAGGCGGAGATCGCGAAGTGGTGGCCGATGATCAAGGCCGCCAATGTGAAGGTGGATTAGCGGGATAGTGTAGCGCTGCGTAGGGTGGGTAGTGATCGTAGGATGGGTAGAGCGATGCGAAACCCATCATGGCTCCGCGACAAACGTGATGGCTTTCGCTGTCGCTCTACCCATCCTACGGTCCACCAGCCGCCGTAATTCAGCCGCGCCCGCGTCAAATTAGTAACTCGCGCGTTTACCATAACTGGCCCGTCATCCGACAGGATGCGGGTGGGCTATGGAAGATCGGCACCGCGTTGCTCTGGGCGTGAGGCTGACGGCATTGGCGCTGCTGCTCGGCGCTTTGCCGGCCGAAGCCCAGACATTCCAGCAGATGTGGATGGGGCGCATCGCGCGCCCGCCCGCCGACAACCAGGAAGCTTCCGTCTACTGGGAAGACGAGTGGGACGCGCGCGGCAAGCGCTTCAATGCTCGCGGCGTCTCCTGCGCGCATCGCACCGAAGCGTTCGGCACCGTCTTCGTCGTCACCAATCTCGACAACGGCAAGAAGATCGAATGTCCCGTCCTTGACCGCGGGCCGTATGCGCGCGGCAGGGTGCTCGACTTCTCGCTGGGCGCGGCGAAGAAGATCGGCTGCGACGGACTGTGCCGCGTCACCATCCGCCGCGCCGGCTACGAATAGGCGCACCTACCGTAGGATGTGTTGAGCGCAGCGAAACCCATCAATCTTTCCACGGCTCGCGCGCACGCAGAGCATCATGCAAGGCGCATCGAGGCTTCCGCTAAAGGCGCGCGAAGCCAGTCAAGTGAACTTCGCCGTCCGCGACGGTCGGGCGCCGCCTAGCGCCGTTCGTTGTCCTGTGCGGGCGGAGCTGTCGGCCAGGGGCCGGGGGCCGGGGGCGGCTTTGGCGCCTGCCGATTCTGCTTTGTCTGCGCTTTGGTCTCAGACACCTGCGGCTGGGCCGCATTCTGCTGAGTTGCGACCGGCGGCTGGTCCGACGTTTTCGGCTGCTCTTGTGCGGTCGAGATGCCGAGGTTGAGCAATTTCCACTGACCGCCGGACTGTTCGTAGACCAGATCAAACTTGACCTGTTGCGGCCGCATGGGAATGAATCCGGCCACTCGCAGGCGGCCTTCGTTGTCAAGTTCTGGCGCCGAAGTGAGCTGCGGCGTCAGGAGCAGCACACTAAAGAGGCTGAGATTGCTCTTGCGCATCTCGGCAAACACGAGCCCGAGGTCTGCGGCCGTGTTGCGTGCCTGGAATTCAGGCGAGCCGAGATCGCGGAGGACCGTGTAGTTTCCCGAGCGGTTGGCATCGTTGAGAGTAAGCAGGGTCGTACGCGCAAGCAGCAGCGCCTGGTCCATCGGAACCTGGACGCGCGCTTTGCCCGGCGCTTGCGCGGCCGGCGCGGCTGCCGGTTTCGGCAGCGGCGCCGGCCCCTGCTTTGCTGCGTCCGATTGTGCGACCGACGCGGTTGGCAACAAGGCAAGGAGCGATGCGATCGAGACCAGAACGGCGCCAGCCAGTCTCATGGCGAAGGATTCACCAGCCGACGCGCAGGCCAGCGCGCGCACCGACAATGTTTTGGTTCGTCGCGTAGCCGACGCCGGCGGTCAATTGCAGATGATCGTGCAGCCGCATGGCGCCATTGATTGCCACACCGTTCTGACCCTGGAAATTGCCATAGTTCATGGTGAATGCGACGCGTTCATTCGGCAGGACCGTGGGTACACCGGCCATTGCAAACGCCATGGCGACGCCCGCCGTCGCCTTGGTCGTCCGATGCGACACATCATCGATCCGGGAATTCAGCGCGCCGATCGCCTGATCAACCTGAGCGCCCACCCCGGCAATGGCCGTGTCAACATAGCCCTTGTTCGCCGCGTCCGTCGCCGCGATGGGAGCGGCCACGTTCTGTACGCGATTTCCACCCATGCTGACCGCCGCGCCCGGCGACACCAGAAGTGCAGAAGAGATGTTGGCCGTGCCGATATTTGCCGTCGTCACGTTCGCTGTCGTGACATTGGCAGTCGTGATGTTGGCAGTCGTTGCCGTGATCAGCGGCGTATTGATCGAGGTATTCGCCGTCAGCGTGTCGGTCGTGATGTTGCCGGTGTTGCTGATCCCGTTGAAGCTGGCGAGGCCGGTGACGTTGAGGGTGCCGCCGATCGTGGCATTGCCGGTCGTGCTCAGCGTGTCCGTCGCAATATTGCCGGTGTTGGTTATGCCGTTGGTGTTTTGCGCACCAGACAAAGTAACCGAGCCATTGAACACGGCGCTCCCGTTGAAGGTCGCCGTTGTGCCGACGGCAAAGGTGGAATTGCCATTGACGTTCGTTGTGTTCGTGGTCGTCGCGCCATCGACCGTCAGATCCTGCGTTGAATGGATGGCAGTCCCGAACCTTAGCGGGCCGCCAAAAAATGGGCTCCACGGATCAGAGCAGTCGTCGTCCTCCACGATCAAGACCGATTGCTCGCTTCCGCTGACATAGGAACAGACCGCGTGAATCGCATGTGCAGGCTCTGGTCTGGTGAAGATGAGGGCGCCGGCGACGGCGGCGGTTGCCAGCGTCGGCCAGCGATGCCTTCCGAAAAATTCGGCCGCTGCGCCGCCGGGTCCGAGACGTTTCATCGCCGCCCCAATTGTTGATTTTGACAGAACTTCATGATCGGCAGCCTCGCACAGTCTTCGGCGCACTTCTGTCGCCGGGCCGCAACATCGTCCTTCGGGCGCTTGACCTGCGGCGCGGCGAAGTTTGCAATTTGCGCGCCCTGCGAACGGCGAGGGGCGAGCGCGAGCATGCGCTCACGGATTTGATCTTTTGCGAACCTTCATTTGTTTGTTTTGGGCAAGCCCCCATTGATTGGACTGAGCTTTCAACCTTTTGCAGGGTATCGGCCTGCGCGACCTGCCACATTGCAATCGGTGCAACCGCCTTTATGCTGATTGCACCGTTCGCTAGCACAATTGCCGTCGCTGCCGCATTACGGGCAGGAATTGCAGATGCCGATCAGCCGATCGGTTGGAAATTTTGAAAAGCGGTTGTCGCATGATCGCTGATGATGTCGATCTGAGGCCAAGGCAATTTTCGACCGACCAGATCCCTGCGCGGGACAGGGTGGAGCGCTGGCGCGAGGAGTTCGGACGGACGCTGGTCCGGGTCGACGTTGAACCGTCGCCTGACGAACCGTTCAGGGTGCGGGCCGTCTTGCAGCGGCTGCCAGGCATCGGCCTCTTGCGCTGCAATGGCTCGACTACTCGCCTGAACCGGACCATGGCGCTTGCTGCCGACGGCGGCGATACCCTCGGCCTGATCATCAATCTGGGAGCCCCGGCGCGTGCCTCGCAGCGCGGCGTCGAGGTTGTTCTGGGTGAGGGCGAGGCGGTCGTCGTTCGTCCGGACGAGCCGGGTGTGCTTGACGGCGCTGCCAATCACATCGGCCTTTTGCTGCCCCGGCCGATGCTGGCGATGCGGACGGACGACCTCGACAGCGCCGTCATGCGGAAGATCGCCGCCAGCAATGCCACCTTGCGGCTTCTGCATCGCTATGCCGGCCTGATCCAGTCTGACCCCGATCTGGCTTCGCCTGTGCTGCTGGACGCCATCGTCAATCATTTTTACGATCTTGCGGCCCTGCTGCTCGGCGCGAGCCGCGACACGCGCGAGGGCGCGAGCCGCTCGATCGGCGCCGCGCGATTGAAGGAAGCGATCGCTTATATCGGCCGCCATTTCGCGGATGCCGACCTGACGATCGCTTCGGTCGCAGGGGGACAGGGTATTTCGCCGCGCTATCTGCAGGAGCTTTTCGAGCAGTCTGGTGCGTCCTTTACTGCACGCGTCAACGAGCTGCGCCTGAAGCGGGCCTTCGCGCTTCTGACCAGGTTTCCAGACCGGCCGATCGCGGGCGTCGCCCTGGAGGTCGGCTTCGCCAACGTGTCGCATTTCAACCGCTTGTTCCGGCAACGCTTCGGCGACTCACCGACGGGCGTGCGCCGCGGCGGCTGATGCCTCCGCCGGGGTTCGAGAAGCCGCGGTACACACTCCGCGTATGCGCGCGCTCATGTGGGAGGCATCGGTCAGCGAATTTAGTGTCTGCGCCTCTTTGGTCGATTTGCCGGTGCTTTTCCCTGACCACTGTGACCAGCAGAGCATTTCGATGAATTTACAGCTAGTTGGACCGGTCATAGTGGTGAAATTCTACTATGACCGGTCATAGGTAGAAGGGTGACCACGGCCACTCTGGCGGCGAGCTGGGATCGGGAGACGAAGTTTCACGGCGCAAACGCCCCGAAGATGATCATCGACAAATTGAGCGGAGCAAATATTGTCGCGCGAAACGTTAATCAACCCACCTCGGCTCATCAACGTCGATCAGCGAGTCAAGTACGGTGCGGTGCAGGCCCTCACAGGCATGGCTGAGACAGCCTTAGCTGATCTTGAGCAGTTAGCTTCCCAGATGATCGGCGAAAACAATGACTCCACTCGGGACTTAGTCAATCATCATCGCGCGTTGATGTTAGCCTGGAGCATTGTCGACCAAGCAGATCTTCTTCGTCATATAATTGCATCAGAAGGAAACAGAATAGACCTTCTGGAGAAAACGCAGTTTCTGGCTGCTGCTAGTGACGTGCAAAAGGTTCGAAACTGGATGCGGCATATCCCACAACGAATAGACGCATATAAAGCCATGAAAGAGCCTATGCCGCCGATACTTGGTGCGCTTTCATTCGCGACCGTGGTTAGGGCGAGTACCGATTTAAAGGCCGGAGCGTGCGTAGATGACCATCATGTTCTTGAGTACCATGCGGTCATACTCATGAATACGGCGCTAGAACGTTCGGTGCAGTTGGCAGCCGCGCCGGTGCCATTCAAACAGTTCCGGATTCCTGTTGACCATTTCGTGCTGCAAGCCTTTGGTGTTTCGCTGCCTCTCAACGATATCGTGGCGCTGATGAGCAAATTTTGCGACGCATTAGCAGCGGCAGTAGACAGGCTGCTTGATGCAGAGCGCGCCAAAATGAGCTCAAACGGAACCGATGTGTCAGAAACGTTCGAACCACAATTCGGCCGCACTCACACTTTCCGAATAACAGCAAAGCGGGACTAGCCGATGTTTGCAATTCGTATCTCTTATTATTTTATCAACTCATTGTCTCGTTGAAGGACGCTGCGGTACGTTGGCGGGAGAGAGCCCGAGTGGCGGAACTCTCTGCACAACGTTTCGCCGCTTAGCCGAGCAAGTCGTCAGTTTCGTTAAACTCGGAAGGCCAGTCGACCTCGACCTCGACCTCGCTGCCTAACATCTTTTCGAATTCCGCGCGGCACTTCGACAGGCACGGAACTACATAGAACAGCTGCCTTTTTCCGTCCGATCGAGGCCTGATTTTGGTGATCGAGGGAAAAATCTGGTGCACGCGAGCTCCAAAACGTGCAGCGTTGAGCGGATCGCCCTGGTAACGACGTCGCCTCAGCCAATCTTCGTAATTCAGGCGGAGATCGTCGGTGGAAACCTTGATTGGCGCTTCGTCCCACGACAGTTCGACGTCCTCGAACATCGAGTCGCCAGGTGCGCGCCCGGACGACAGGATCTCGAACAGCCATTGCTCTATCCCGCGGAGTGACGCGAGCCGCTGCGCCGCGGCGACTCCAAATCCGGCGAAGCTTGCGTAGCAAGCGGGGATGGGTCCTCGCTATCGCTCCTCGCAATGCCCGCTCTTATGCATATCTCACCTGCCGATGACGCGAGCCGCGTAGTCTGGAATTGCCGCAATGCGTGGCGCATATGCGGCTGGAACTGCAGCGGAGGCGGCCAATGGCGTCGCATTTCGACTTCACCAGCCAGGACTATTTTCGCAATCCGGCGGCGTCGCTGGAGAAGCTGCGCAGCCAGGGGCCCGTCGTCGAGGTCAAGTTTCCCATCATCGGCAAGGTCTGGGCCACCACGACGCAGGCGATGGCCGACCGTGTGTTGAAGGACACGGGCACCTTCACCATCCGCAAGGCCGACGGCGAGGTTGCCGGCATGCGCTGGTGGATGCCCGGCATCATCAGGACCTTCGCCACCAGCATGCTGTCGATGGACGAGCCGGATCACAAGCGGCTGCGCGACATCGTCGACGAGGCGTTCCGCCGCCGCGCCGTGCTCGGCATGGAGCCGCATATTCAGGCCATCGCCGAGCAGCTCGCGGGCGAGCTGTTTGCCGAGGGCAGCCCTGCCGATCTGATCCAGCGCTACGCGCGCAAGCTGCCGCTGTCGGTGATCTGCGAGCTGTTGGGCCTGCCCGAGGCCGACCGTCCGAAATTCTCGAGCGTTGCCGGCCGCTTTTCCCGTTTCACCGGCGCCTTGGGTTTCCTCAGCATGATCCCGAGCGCCCTCGTCATGAAGCGCTATATCGAAGCCCATCTCGAAAACGTGCGCCGGTACGGCGGAGAGGGGCTGATTGCCGAGATCGTGCGCGTCGAGAAGGAGGGCGGCCGGATCAGCGGCGACGAGATCGTCTCGATGGTGTTCCTTTTGCTGTTCGCCGGCCACGAGACCACCACGCATCTGATCAGCGGCTCCGTGCATGAGCTCCTGAAGAACCCGCAGCTGCGCGACTGGCTCGCGGAGGACTGGAGCCGCGCCGATCTCGCCATAGAAGAGTTTCTGCGTTTCCTGTCGCCGGTGCAGTTCACCAAGCCGCGCGTCGCACGCCGCGACGTCGAGCTCGACGGCGTCATCGTCAAAAGGGGCGAGCGCATCATGGCGATGCTGGCGGCCGCCAATATGGACCCCGCGGCCAATCCGCATCCCGAGCGGCTCGAGCTCGAGCGCCGGCCGAACCGGCATATCGCGTTTGGCACCGGCATTCATTTCTGCCTCGGCCACCAGCTCGCCCGCATCGAGGGCAGGTGCGCCCTGAAGGCGCTGTTCAAGCGCTGGCCAAGGCTGGCGCTGGCCGTCCCCGAGTCGGAAATCACCTGGCGAAAGCGTGCCGGGCTCAATGCCATCGACCGGCTGCCGGTTGTGGTAGGCGAAAGCTAGCGTAAAGGAAGGAGGCGTTTCGGTGGCTTTATGGTTGCGCTGACGCAACGAATGTGTCGTCTCTGCAACAGATGCTTAACATTTGACTGGAAATCCGGGCGGTTGGTGAAACCGCCGCTTTTTAGCCACACCCCTTCATGAAATCATTTTCCTTGAAATCCACAGCACCTATTCCGGCCAAGGGAGTTGTTCCCAGGACCGCGGGTAGGCTGGGCTCGTGGAAGCGGACCGCGCGATGGACGCAAGGACGAACATCAAGAGCAGGCTGCCCAGCCGTCACGTGACGGAAGGGCCCGAGCGCGCGCCGCATCGCTCCTACCTCTACGCCATGGGGCTGACCACCCAGCAGATTCACCAGCCCTTTGTGGGCGTTGCCTCCTGCTGGAACGAGGCCGCCCCCTGCAACATCGCGCTGATGCGCCAGGCCCAGGCCGTGAAAAAGGGCGTGGCCGCCGGCGGCGGCACGCCGCGGGAATTCTGCACCATCACCGTCACCGATGGCATCGCCATGGGCCATGACGGCATGCGTTCCTCGTTGCCGTCGCGCGAATGCATCGCCGATTCGGTTGAACTGACGGTCCGCGGCCACGCTTACGACGCCCTCGTCGGCCTTGCCGGCTGCGACAAGTCCTTGCCCGGCATGATGATGGCGATGGTCCGCCTCAACGTGCCCTCGATCTTCATCTATGGCGGCTCGATCCTGCCGGGCAGCTTCCGCGGCCAGCCCGTCACCGTGCAGGACATGTTCGAGGCCGTCGGCAAGCATTCCGTCGGCGAGATGTCGGACGAGGACCTCGACGAGATCGAGCGGGTGGCCTGCCCCTCGGCCGGTGCCTGCGGCGCCCAGTTCACCGCCAACACCATGGCGACCGTTTCGGAGGCCATTGGCCTTGCTCTGCCATATTCGGCAGGTGCCCCGGCTCCGTACGAGATCCGCGATGCCTTCTGCGCCGCCGCCGGTGAGAAAGTGGTTGAGCTGATCGCGCTAAACCTGCGTCCCCGCGATATTGTCACGCGCAAGTCGCTGGAGAACGCCGCCGCCGTGGTCGCGGCCTCGGGCGGATCGACCAATGCTGCGCTGCACTTGCCGGCGATCGCCAACGAATGCGGCATTAAATTCAATTTATTTGACGTCGCCGAAATCTTTAAAAAGACACCCTATGTCGCCGATTTGAAGCCGGGCGGCCGTTATGTTGCCAAAGACATGTTCGAGGTTGGTGGCATTCCGCTTCTGATGAAGACGTTGCTCGATAATGGCTACTTGCACGGCGATTGCCTGACCGTGACTGGCCGAACGATCGCCGAAAATCTCAAAAGCGTGAAATGGAATCCGCACCAGGATGTCGTGCGGCCGGCGGACAAGCCGATCACCGTCACTGGCGGTGTTGTCGGCTTGAAGGGAAACCTCGCTCCAGAAGGTGCGATCGTGAAAGTCGCGGGCATGTCGAAGTTGAAATTTACCGGGCCGGCCCGCTGCTTCGACCGCGAAGAAGACGCCTTCGAATCCGTCCAGAAGCGCACCTACCGCGAAGGCGAGGTCATCGTCATCCGTTACGAGGGGCCGCGCGGCGGTCCGGGGATGCGGGAAATGCTGTCGACCACGGCGGCGCTGACCGGGCAGGGCATGGGCGGCAAGGTCGCCCTGATCACCGATGGCCGGTTCTCCGGCGCCACCCGCGGCTTCTGCATCGGCCATGTCGGGCCGGAGGCGGCCATTGGCGGGCCGATCGCGCTGATCCGGGACGGCGACATCATCGAGATCGACGCCGAAGCCGGCACCCTTAACGTAAAATTGACCGACGCCGAACTGGCTGAACGCAAGACCAAATGGGCACCTCGCGCGACTAACCACACGTCGGGTGCGCTGTGGAAGTATGCCCAGCAGGTCGGGCCGGCGGTGGATGGGGCGGTTACCCACCCTGGTGGCGCACACGAGAAACAGTGCTATGCGGACATCTAGGCGTACCATACTTGCGTTCGTTCTGGGGGCCCTCCCGCTGGCTCCCGCGTTTGGATTCGACGGCTCGCCGGTCAATTCGCCGGTGACCCAGGCTGCCCCGCTCGGCGTCGTGTCGCCGCAGCCCATGCCTGCTTCCAAGTCGCTCGCCAACCCCAACAGGCCGGTTCCGCCGGCGGCGGTGCCCGCGGCTGCCACGCCCGCTGCCGCCGTGCCCACGGCCACCGCCTCCAATGCGACGTCCTCGTCGGTGGTGGCGCTGGAATATGCGGCTGAGGGCGGCCATCCCGTGGCGCAGTGGAAGCTCGGGCGGATGTATGCCGACGGCGATGGCGTCGCGCAAAACGATCTGCGCGCGTTCGAATATTTCAGCCGCATTGCCAACCAGCATGCCGAGGACAATCCGTCGGCCCCGCAGGCGGCGATCGTGGCCAACGCCTTCGTGGCGCTGGGCCGCTACTATCTAAGCGGCATTCCGAACTCGAAGGTGAAGTCCGATCCGGAACGGGCGCGCGAGATGTTCAACTACGCGGCGTCTTATTTCGGCAATGCGGACGCGCAATACGATCTGGCGCGGCTGTACTTCAAGAGCACCGGCAATTCACCGGAGAGCTTCCGCCAGGGTATCCGCTGGCTGGGTCTCGCTGCGCAGAAGGGCCAGTACCAGGCGCAGGCGCTGCTCGGGCAGATGCTGTTCAACGGCGACCAGATGCCGCCGCAGCGCGCGCGCGGGTTGATGTGGCTGACGCTGGCCCGTGACAGCGCCGGCGCCGACGAAGCCTGGATCAAGGAAAGCTACAACCGGGCGATCGCAAAGGCGTCCGAGAGCGACCGCGCCATGGCGCTGCAGATGCTCGAGCACTGGGTCAAGGGCCGCCGCGACTAAAGTCGCGTCGGCGTCAGCCGCCTGCGATGAGCCGAGACATCGGGTAACTGGCATTCGTGCCAAACTTCCCCTGCGGCGCCCCGTCGTCCCTGTATCCACGCGAGAGATAGAACCGGTGCGCGGTCTCCGTGCTGAGCAGGGAGCAGCGCGTGCAACCGCGCTCGGCGGCGCGCGCCTCGAGCGCGGCCAGCATGGCCGAGCTGACACCGCGAAAGCGTGCCGCCGGCGCCACATAGTTGAGCGTGATCTCGCCGCTGTTCTTGACGCCGCCGACCGCCAGCACCGCATCACCCTCCACCGCGATCAGGAGGGAACTGTCCGGCTGCATGGCCCAACCGGCGACGATCTCCGGCGTCTTGTTGGCAAGCCAGGCCGCCAGGATCGCCGGATCGTTGCGATGGTCCGCCACGCAGAGTTCGCTGATGGAAGCTCGCAGCACCGCACAGGCCGCGGCGGCATCGGCGGGCGTGGCGTCACGGATTTCCACGGCTGGCCCCGCGGCGGCCGGTCAGGCCGTCTCCAGATCGAAATCCGCCCAGACCGGCACATGGTCCGACGGCTTCTCCCAGGCCCGCACATAGCTGTCGATCCCGACATCGATCAGCCGATCGCTGGCCTGCGGCGAGAGCAGCAGGTGGTCGATCCGCAGGCCCCAATTCTTCTGCCAGGCGCCGGCCTGGTAGTCCCAGAAGGTGTACTGGCCCGGCGCATCGCTGACCGCGCGGAGCGCATCGGTCAGGCCGAGGCCGAGCAGGGCCTGGAAAGACTCACGGGTGTCAGGGCGGAAGAGCGCGTCGTTGACCCAGGCAGCGGGGTTGTAGACGTCGGCAGCGGCCGGGATGACGTTGAAGTCGCCGGCCAACACCAGCGGTTCCTCCGCTTTAAGCCGCTCCCGCGAATACTCAAGAAGACGGGACATCCATTTGAGTTTGTAGGTGTATTTGTCGCCCGGTGCCGGATTTCCGTTGGGCAGATAGAGGCAGGCGACCCGCATCACGCCGCGTTTGAGCGTAACTACGCCCTCGATAAAGCGGGCGTGGGCATCTTCATCGTCACCGGCCAGGCCGGACTTGGTCTCGTCGAAGGGCAGCTTGGACAGCAGCGCCACGCCATTGAAGGTCTTCTGGCCGTGGGTGACGACGTTGTAGCCCAGCGATTCGATCTCCAGCCGCGGAAAGGCTTCGTCGGTACATTTCGTCTCCTGCAGGCAGACGATGTCCGGGGAAGCCTCCTTCAACCAAGCCAGGAGAGGCTCGATCCTCTGCCGGATCGAATTGACGTTCCAGGTGGCAATACGCATGAAAATGTCCCGGCCCCGTAACCCAGATTTTGCGATAGTGGCATACCATCGCCCGTCCGGCTGTGGTAACCATTTACAAATAAGGCGCAAAACTCGCCGTCAAGGGGCAGTCAAAGCCGTCCCGCCCTTTTTGGACAGGCGGACAGAAGAACTATGAGAAAACGAAACTGGATATTCCTTGCAGGCGTGCTGGGCATCGTAGCAGTGGCCGCCTTTTTCAGCAGGTCGTACTGGATGAGCGGCAACGCCAGCGCGCAGGCGCCGCAGCGTCCCCGCACCATTTCGGTGGAACTCGCCAAGGCCGAGCGCAAGCCGGTGCCGGTCGATGTCGATGCGATCGGAATGGTGACGCCGATTTCGAGCGTCGCATTGAAGTCGCGGCTGGAGACCACGATCGTCGCCGTGCACTTCGAGGACGGCGCCAAGGTCAACGAGGGCGACCTGTTGTTCACCCTCGACTCCCGCCAGATCGATGCCCAGATCGAGCAAGCCGAGGGCACGCTCGCCAAGGATCAGGCGCAGCTCGAAGGCGCGCTGCGCGACCTTCGCCGCTATACCGACCTCGTCGCCAAGGGCGCGACCACACAGGTCAATCTCGATAACGCCAAGACCCAGTCCGACACGCTGATTGCGACCATCAAGGCCGATCAGGCCGTGCTCGACAACTACAAAGTCCAGAAGAGCTACACCCTGATCCGCGCCCCGTTCGCGGGCCGGATCAGCGCCGCCAATGTGAAGGTCGGCAATTTCGTCCGTCCCGCCGACACCCAGGCGCTGGCGGTGATCAACCAGATGGCGCCGGTCTATGTGACATTCTCCGTCCCGCAGCGGGTGCTGGTCGATTTGCGGGAATCCATGGCCAAGAGCAGCGGCTCCAAGGTGAGCGCGACCATCCCCGGCCGGCAAAGCTCGGAGGAGGGCAAGGTGGCGATGGTGGAGAACACTGTCGACGCCACCACCGGCATGATCACCGTGCGCGGCATCATGGACAACAACAACGAGACGCTGTGGCCGGGCACGCTGGTGGGAACCAAGCTCACCATCCGCACCGAGGACGCGGTCGTGGTGCCGACGGTTGCGGTCCAGCGCAGCCAGAACGGCAATTTCGTCTTCGTGGTGAAGGACGGTGCCGCCAAGGTGACACCGGTGAAGGTCGATCGCACCGTCCAGGGATATTCGGTGATTTCGGAAGGCCTGTCGGGCGATGAAACCGTGGTAACCGACGGACAATTGCTGCTGTCCGACGGCACGCGCGTCGAGCCCCGCACGAAGAAGGCCGGAGCCTGAGGGATGACGCTTTCCGAACTCTGTATCCGCCGGCCGGTCATGACGACGCTGATCACGGCGACGATCATCGCCTTTGGCGTGTTCGGATTTCGTCTGCTTCCGGTCTCGGCCTTGCCGAGGGTCGACTTCCCGACCATCGCCGTGACCGCGACCCTGCCGGGCGCCAGCGCCGACACGATGGCTGCATCCGTCGCCGGCATCATCGAGCGCCAGCTCTCGACCATCGCCGGCATCTCCTCGATGACGTCGAGCTCGTCGCAGGGCACCAGCGTCATCACCATTCAGTTCGACCTCAATCGCAACATCGACGCCGCCGCACTCGACGTGCAGACCGCGCTGACGATCGCGCAACGAAGGTTGCCGATCGAAATGATCATTCCGCCGAGCTTCCGCAAAGTGAACCCGGCGGACTTCCCGGTCCTGTTCGTGTCACTCGGGTCGGCCACATTGCCGCTTTCGGCGGTCAACGAATACGGCGACATCACCATCGGTCAGGCATTGTCGCAGCTGCCGGGTGTCGCGCAGGTCCTGATCTACGGCACGCAGAAGTTCGCCATCCGGGTCCAGGCTAATCCAGAAGCCGCAGCGGCGCGCGGACTGACACTGGAAGACATCAGGGCAGCCGTGTCGCGCGCCAACTCCTCCACTCCCGTCGGAACGCTTAACGGACCGAAGCAGGACGTGGCGCTGCAGGCCTCCGGTCAGATGGACAAGGCGGCCGACTACAGCAAGATCGTGGTCGCCTGGCGCAACGGCTCGCCGGTGAAGCTCGACGAGGTCGCGCGCATCTACGACAGCGTCGAGAACGACAAGATCGCGACCTGGCTGAACGACGAGCGCGCCATCGTGCTCGCGATCCAGAAGCAGCCCGATGCCAACACGGTGGCGGTGGTCGATTCCGTGCTGGCCAAGCTGCCGGCGCTACGCGCCTCGATTCCCCCGTCGGTGACCATGCAGGTCATGATGGATCGTTCGATCTCCATCCGTCAGGCGGTCGCCGACGTCGAGGAAACCCTGATGATCGCGATCGCGCTGGTCATCATGGTGATTTTCCTGTTCCTGCGCAAAGTCTCTGCGACGCTGATCCCTGCGCTGGCCGTGCCGATCTCGTTGTGCGGCACGTTTGCGGTGATGTACGCGCTGGACTACTCCATCAACAACATGACGTTGCTGGCGCTGACGCTATCGGTCGGCTTCGTGGTCGACGACGCCATCGTCATGCTGGAGAACATCGTCCGTCACATCGAGCAAGGCATGCGGCCCTATGAGGCCGCGCTGAAGGGCGCGCGCGAAATCGGCTTCACCATCATCTCGATCACCTTCTCGCTGATTGCGGTGTTCATCCCGGTGCTGTTGATGGGAGGCATCGTCGGGCGCGTGTTCCGCGAATTCGCGGTCACCATATCGGTCGCGATCGTGGTCTCCGGATTTGTGTCGCTGACGCTGACGCCGATGCTGTGCGCCCGCGTGCTCAAGGAGCATGACGACAGCAAGAAGCCGTTCGTCGTGCTGCGCATCTTCGAGCGGATGTTCGATGCCTGGCTGCGGGGCTACGAATGGACGCTGGACAAGGTGCTGGCGCGCAAGGCGGTGATGCTGCTCGTGACGGTCGCGACGCTCGGCGGCACCGTCTATCTCTACATGATCGTGCCGAAGGGCTTCTTCCCGCAGGAAGACACCGGCTTCCTGATTGGCGTCACTGAAGCCGCGACCGACACTTCTTTCGAAGCGATGAAGGAGCGGCAGCAGGCGCTGGTCAGCATTCTGAAAGATGATCCGGCGATCGACTACGTCAACTCGACGGTGGGCTCTGGCGGCCCAAATCCGACCGCGAATTACGGCCGGTTGTTCATCGCGCTGAAACCGCAGAAGGTCCGCGACAACGCGAGTGTCATCATTGGCCGCCTGCGTGCGAAGGCGCGGCAGGTGCCGGGCATCCAGGCTTTCTTCCAGAGCATCCAGAACCTCAACATCGGCGGGCGCATCTCGAAGAGCCAGTATCAGTACGTCATGCAGAGCGGCGACACCGAGTCGCTGTATCGACTGGCGCCGGAAATGCGCGACCGGATCGAGAAGATCCCGGGCCTGCTCGACGTCACGACCGACCTCTACATCAAGAACCCGCAAATGACGGTCGATATCGACCGCGAGAAGGCGATGGTCTACGGCGTCACGGTCGATCAGGTACGCAACCAGCTCTACAATGCCTACGGCGCGCGGCAGGTCGGCACCATCTACATGCCGTCGAACGACTACCAGATTATCCTGGAGGCGCAGCCGCAGTTCCGTGTCGACCCGTCCGACCTGTCCAAACTCTATGTGAAGACGGCCGACAACCGGACCATTCCGCTCGATGCGGTCGCCAGGATGGTGCCAAGCGTGGGTCCGCTGCAGATCAACCATCAGGGTCAGCAGCCGGCCGTGACGATCTCGTTCAATCTCGCGCCGGGCTATTCGCTGGGCTATGCGGTGGACAAGATCACTGCGCTCGAGCAGTCCTCCAACCTGCCGGTGACGATCGCGACCGGATTCTCCGGCACGGCGCAGGTGTTCCAGGATTCGCTGCGCGGGCAGGGCGTACTGATCCTCGCCGCCGTGTTCGCGGCCTTCGTCATTCTGGGTATCCTCTACGAAAGCTTCATCCACCCGATCACCATCATCTCGGGCCTGCCGTCGGCCGGCATCGGCGCAATCCTCACGCTGATGCTGTTCGGCATGGAAATGTCCGTCATCGCCATGATCGGCATCGTGATGCTGGTCGGCATCGTCAAGAAGAACGCCATCATGATGGTGGACTTCGCGCTGGAGCGCCGCCGCGTCGGGCTGTCGGCCGAGCATGCGATCCGCGAGGCGGCGCTGCTGCGCTTCCGTCCGATCATGATGACGACCTTTGCCGCGATCTTCGGCACGCTGCCGATCGCGCTTGGCGCCGGCGCCGGCGCGGAGCTGCGCCAGCCGCTGGGCGTCGCCGTGGTCGGCGGCCTGTGCGTGTCGCAGCTGCTGACGCTCTACATCACGCCCGTGGTCTACATCTATCTCGACCGCATCGATCGTCGCCTCAAGCGCCGCCTCGAGCCGCAGGAGGAAGACACCGGCGATGCCCAGCCGCCGCGCGTGGTGGCGGCGGAGTGATGGGCGGGGCAGGACGCTCGGCGGCGTGGCTGGCGCTTGCAGCCGCCGCGCTGCTGGCGAGCCAGGCCCGCGCGACCGAGCCGATCGAAATCTTCGACGCGCATCTGCACTACAATTGGGAGCCGAAGCCGTACTACCAGCTCGACGAGGTGCTGGCGCTGTTCCGCAAGAACCGCGTCACCGGCATCTTGGCCACCAGCCGGCCCAACACCGGCACGCATGCCCTGATGGATGCGAAGCCCGAGGGGCTGTGGGTAGTGCCGTTCATCCGCCCGTACCGGGTGCGCGCGGACATCCAGACCTGGTTCGGCGATCCCGTGATCTTCGACCTCGTGCAGGACGAGTTCAAGCGCGGCTATTACCGCGGCATCGGCGAATTCCACATCTCCGGCAAGGCCGCCGACACCGAATGGGTGAAGAAGACCGTCGATTTCGCGGTCGCCAACAATCTTTACCTGCACGCCCACGCCGACGACGAGGCCGTCGAGATCCTGATGCGGCACAATCCCCGCGCGCAGATCATCTGGGCCCACACCGGCTTTGGGCTATCAACCGATCGCGTTGCCGCGCTCTTGACCAAATATCCAAAGCTGTGGGGCGAGCTGTCCTATCGCAGCGGCATCGTCGATGGCGGCGGCAAGCTGACGGCGGAATGGCGCACGCTGTTCGAGAAATTCCCCGACCGCTTCCTGATCGGCTCCGACACCTGGATTTCCGAGCGCTGGGCGAGCTATGACGACATCATGGCCGGCTATCGCGCGTGGCTCGGCCAGCTGCCGCCGAAAATCGCGGCGCAAATCGCCAGTGGCAACGCGAAGGCGCTGTTCGCGTCGAAATAGGAAATCAGATCGAGAAGCTGGTGCCGCAGCCGCAGGAGGCGGTGGCGTTCGGGTTGACCACCCGGAAGGAGGCGCCGATCAGGTCGTCGACGAAATCGACTTCCGATCCCGCCAGGAACGGCACCGAGGCGGAATCGACCAGCACCACCGCGCCCTCGCGGGCGATCACGAGGTCGTCCTCGGCCTTGGCGTGGTCGACGTCGAACTTGTACTGGAAGCCGGAGCATCCGCCGCCCTCGACGCTGATGCGCAGCATGGCGCCGTCGCCTTCGCCCTTGAGGATTTCGCCGATCCGGCGGGCAGCCCGCTCGCTGACGGTGATGGCAGCAGTCATGTTTCAGTCTTTCTGTTTTGAGCATGATCTTTTCGGAAAACCGGTGCCCACTTTTCCGGATCATGCTCGGCCGCCATACCCAATTCATTTGGTATACGCCGTTCCCCATAGTTAAGTGCGCGGGCGAGTGGAATCAAATGGATAAGGATTAATTTGCCGTGACGGTCGGAATGGCTGCCCCGCGCGCGCCCTTTGCCTGCGATCCCGACCGCAGCCGCGGGCGGCTGTTTGCGGAGCCGCCGAGCCGCACCCGCAGCCCGTTCAGGCGGGATTGCGACCGGGTGATCCATTCCACCGCCTTCCGCAGGCTCAAGCACAAGACCCAGGTCTTCGTGTTCCACGAGGGGGATCATTATCGCACCCGGCTGACCCACTCGCTGGAAGTCGCCCAGATCGCCCGCGCGCTGGCCCGCCAGCTCGGGCTGGATGAAGACCTCACCGAGACGCTGGCGCTGGCCCACGATCTCGGCCATCCCCCGTTCGGCCATGCCGGCGAACGGGCGCTGGATGCGTGTCTGAAAGGCCACGGCGGGTTCGATCACAACGCGCAGGCGCTGTACGTCGTCACCTCGCTGGAGCACCGCTACCCCGAATTCGACGGGCTCAACCTGACCTGGGAATCGCTGGAGGGCATCGTCAAGCACAACGGTCCGCTGACCGAGCGCAGCGGGGCGCCGATCGGCCCGTACCGGGAGCAGGGCGTCCCCATCGGCATTGCCGACTATGTGAAGCACTTCGACCTCGAGCTCTGGAGCTTTGCGTCGATGGAAGCCCAGGTCGCCGCCATTGCCGACGACATCGCCTATGACGCGCATGACATCGATGATGGCCTGCGCGCGGGCCTGTTCCGTGTCGACGATCTCAAGGTGATCCCGCTGATCTCGGACATCATCGCCGCGATCGCACAGCACTATCCTGATCTCGACGATGTCAGGCGCGGCGCCGAGCTGGTGCGCGAGCTGATCTCTTATCTGATCACGGCCGTCATGACGGAAGCGGGCCGCCGCATCGCCGTGGCGCAGCCGCAGTCCGCCCAGGACGTGCGTACCCGGCAGCAGGCAATGATCGCCTTTCCCGGCGATGTCGCCAAGGCGGAAGCGGAGATCAAGGCGTTCCTCTATCAGCACATGTACCGCCACGCGCGGGTGATGCGGGTGATGGGGGAGGCCGAGCAGATCGTCGCCGATCTCTTCGAGCGTTACCGGAAGTCGCCCGGCGACCTGCCGCCGGATTGGCTGGAGGGCACTGCGCAGGAAACCGAGACCGAGCGCATCAGGCGGATCGGTAATTTCATCGCGGGAATGACCGACCGCTACGCGCTGATCGAGCATCAAAGGCTTTTTGACTCGACCCCGGATTTGCGTTAGGCGGCGGCCCCATGGCTCAAAAAACCGCCGAAAAATCCCCGTCCCAGCACCTGTTTGCCGCCGTTTTGGCGCGTGTTCACGCGGTTTGTGCCGCGCTCGCCGCCGAGGGCGGCTGGCCTGCGCAAGTGGATTTCTCGCGCGTGGTGGTCGAGCCGCCGCGCGATGCCAGCCATGGCGATATGGCGACCAATGCCGCGATGGTGCTCGCCAAGGACGCCAAGGCCAAGCCGCGCGAGCTTGCCGACAAGATCGCGGAAGGGCTGCGCAGCGACGATCTGATTGCATCCGTCGACGTGGCAGGGCCCGGCTTCATCAACCTCTCCCTGAAGCCGTCGGCATGGATCGCCGAATTGCGCAGCGTGCTGCGCGAGGGCGCGACCTACGGCCAGAGCGCGATCGGCGCGGCGCAGAAGGTCAACGTCGAATACGTCTCGGCCAATCCGACCGGGCCGATGCATGTCGGCCACTGCCGCGGCGCCGTGTTTGGCGATGCGCTGGCAAGCCTGCTGCAATTCGCAGGCTTCGACGTGACCCGCGAATATTACATCAACGACGCCGGGGCCCAGGTCGACGTGCTCGCGCGCTCGGCGTTCCTGCGCTACCGCGAGGCGCTTGGTGAGGATATCGGCGAGATCCCGGAAGGGCTCTATCCCGGCGATTATCTGAAGCCGGTCGGCGAGGCGCTGGCGCAGGAGCATGGCGACAGGCTCAAGGCGATGAGCGAGGCCGCCTGGCTGCCGATCGTCCGGAGCAAGGCGATCGCGATGATGATGGATGCGATCAAGGGCGATCTCGCCGCGCTCAACATCAAGCACGAAGTGTTTTTCTCGGAGCGTTCGCTGATCGAGTCCGGCAACAACAAGGTTGCCGAGACCATCGATTTCCTGCGCGCCAAGGGCGACATCTACGAAGGCAGCCTGCCGCCGCCGAAGGGCAAGCCGGTCGAGGATTACGAAGACCGCATCCAGACGCTGTTCCGCGCAACCAAGTATGGCGACGACGTCGACCGGCCGCTGATCAAGTCGGACGGCTCCTACACCTATTTCGCCTCCGACATCGCCTATCACAAGAACAAGTACGATCGCGGTTTTCGCGACCTGATCGACGTGTGGGGCGCCGACCATGGCGGCTACATCAAGCGCGTCCAGGCGGCCATCAAGGCTGTGACCGAGGACAAGGCCACGCTCGACGTCAAGATCGTCCAACTCGTGCGACTGCTGCGGGCCGGCGAGCAGGTCCGGATGTCGAAACGGTCAGGCGATTTTGTCACGCTGCGCGAGGTCGTCGACGAGGTCGGCTCGGACGCGGTGCGCTTCATGATGCTGTTCCGCAAGAACGACGCGGTGCTCGATTTCGACCTTGCCAAGGTGATCGAGCAGTCCAAGGACAACGCCGTCTTCTACGTCCAGTACGGCCATGCCCGCGGCCATTCGATCTTCCGCAATGCGCGGGAGGAGGTCGTTCCGGACCTTCCGGAGGAGGCGGGCGCCCGGCTGGCATATCTGGCGGGCGCACCGGTGGAACGGCTGACGGAGCCGGCGGAACTCGACCTTTTGAAGCGGCTGGCGATTTTTCCCCGGACCGTCGAGGCGGCGGCCATAGCACATGAGCCACACCGAATCGCCTTTTACCTGTATGATTTAGCCAGCGAATTTCATGCGCTTTGGACGAAGGGCCGCGATTTGCCCCATTTACGCTTCATTATCAATCATGATGCAGAGCTTACAAAGGCGCGCCTGGCGATGGTCCAGGGCGTTGTTTCGGTTCTGGCGTCAGGATTGGCCGTGCTCGGCGTCCACGCTCCGACCGAGATGAGGTAGCTTTAGTAGCTAGGGGTAGTCCGCCGCGCACATGGGGATGTCCGCGGCATCTGGTGGGTGACCATTCGTTTGTCGTACGATTTGGCTCCTTCCTGAGAGGGGATGCATCGTAGCCGATGGCTGATCGATATCAGGACCGAACGTTTCCCGCCCATGATGACTATGGCCGCGGCACGGATCAGCATGGCCAGCAGGCCGAAAGCGATCCCTTGGCCGAACTGGCGCGCCTGATCGGCCAGACCGATCCATTTGCGATGGGCCGCGCCAATGTAAAGCCTCAGCCGCAGTCCGCGCAGCGCTACCAGGAGGCGCAATATCAGCCTGAGGAGTATGAGCCGGAGCCCGAGGCGCCCGCTGGCCCGCCGCCGTGGATGCAGCGCGCCAATGCGAGGACGCAGCAGCCCGCGCCGCCGTCGCAATACGACGACGAGGCGGACTATGAGCCGTCCCCGGTGCATCCGTTGCACCGCTATGCGCAGCCTGCTGCGCCGATGCAGGCGCAGCAGCAGGCGCATCATCAGTATCCGGACGAGCAATACGCCGACGAGCGACAACCCGATCCCTCGCGCTATGACGATGCGCTGTACGGGCAGATCGAATCCTCCGAGGATTATCAGCGTGACCCCGCCTATCCCGACGATCCCTATGCCTATCAGGGCGCCTATGACGAGGAGCCCGAGGAGCAGCCGCGCAAGCGCGGCGGCATGATCACGGTCGCGGCCGTGCTGACGCTCGCCGTGCTCGGCACCGGCGGGGCCTTTGCATATCGCAGTTTCATGGGCTCTCCGCGGAGCGGCGATCCGCCGATCATCAAGGCCGATAACAGCCCGACCAAGATTGTGCCCGCGCAGTCCGATGCCGCGCCGAAGGCGCCCGACCGCATGAGCTTTGGCGACGGCAACGAGAAGATCGTGCCGCGTGAGGAGACACCGGTCGACATCAACGCGAGGAGCGGCCCGCGCGTCGTGTTTCCGCCGCTGAACCAGAACGCCAATCCGCCGTCGCCGGCGAGCGTCGTTCCGAGCGCGCCGCCGCCTGCAGTCGCAACCGCCAATGGCACGCTGCCCAACAACGAGCCGCGGCGGATCAGGACGCTGTCGGTGAAGGGCGATGCGACTGAGGCGGGCATGCCCCCCGGTGCGCCGAAGCCGATTGCTGCGCCCCCGGCGCAGGTGGCAGCCCCGCGGGCGCAGGCACCGGCCGCTCCGCCGCCGGCCGCCGCGCCGCGCACGCCGCCAACGCAGGCCAATGCCAGCGCCAACACGCCGCTCTCGCTTACACCACAAGGCGGTGCGGCAGCCGCGCCCGAGCCGCCGGCCAGGGTCGCTGCCGTCAACCCGGTATCCGCAGCACCCGCACCTGCCGCGAGCGGCGGCGGCTTCGTGGTGCAGATTTCCTCTCAGAAGAGCGAGGCGGATGCCCAGGCGTCCTTCAAGTCGCTGCAGAGCAAGTTCCCGAGCGTGCTGGGCTCCCGGGCGCCGCTGATCAAGCGGGCGGATCTGGGCGAAAAGGGCGTGTTCTACCGCGCCATGGTTGGGCCGTTCGGCACCCGGGACGAGGCCGCGCAGTTCTGCACCAACCTGAGGACTGCCGGCGGGCAGTGCGTCATCCAAAGCAATTAAGCGCGGTTTCCTTGACCCCCGGGCGGCCTGAGGGCAAACCCGGCCCATGCCGAGCCGCGCATTCATCACGGGCGTATCAGGACTGGGGCTGACCGCAGCCGAGCGCGATTTCATCCGCGCCGAGCGGCCGTGGGGCTTCATCCTGTTCAAGCGCAATATCGATACCCCGGACCAAGTGGCCCGGCTGGTTGGCGAATTGCGCTTCGTCCTGGGCGAGGCGGATGCCCCGGTTCTGATCGACCAGGAGGGCGGCCGTGTGCAGCGGCTGGGGCCGCCGCATTGGCCGGCCTATCCACCCGGAGCGGTATTCGGCTCCCTCTATGATCGCGATCCGGCCTTGGGATTGAAGGCGGCGCGGCTGAGCAACCGGCTGATCGCGGCCGATCTCGCCGAACTCGGTATTACCGTCGATTGCCTGCCGCTGGCGGATGTCCCGGTTGCCGGGGCGGACAACGTGATCGGCAACCGCGCCTATGGGACTGAGCCTGGGAAAGTGGCTGACATCGCGCGGGCGGTCACGGACGGGCTGGAGCAGGGCGGTGTCCTGCCCGTGCTCAAGCACATTCCCGGGCATGGGCGGGCGATGGCGGACAGCCATTTCCGCCTGCCGACGGTCGATACGCCCAGGAGCGAGCTGGAACGAACGGATTTCGCCGCATTTGTCCCATTGGCGGATTTGCCGATGGCAATGACCGCACATGTTGTGTTTAGCGCGTTAGACCCCGCCCAACCGGCGACGACATCTGCGACAATCATTCAGCAGGTGATTCGCGGCGGTATCGGGTTCCAGGGTTTGTTGATGAGTGACGATGTTTCCATGAACGCGCTGGCGGGATCGATCGCCGAGCGGACGCGGGCCATCGTGGAAGCCGGCTGCGACATGGTCCTGCATTGCAACGGCAAGCTCGACGAAATGCGTGAAGTCGCAAGCCAGACGCCGGAACTGTCCGGCAAGGCATCGCAGCGCGCAGTCAAGGCGTTGGCGTCGCGCAAGCCGCCGGTACCGTTCGATCGCAAGGCGGCCCGGGCCGAGCTGGAGGCATTGGTGCAACAGACGGGAATGGCATGACTGCGGAAATTCTGTCGTTCGAGACCGGGCGGCCCGCCGAGATCGACGAGGGCGAACCGGCGCTGGTGGTTGATGTCGGGGGCTATGAAGGCCCGCTCGATCTGCTCTTGACGCTGGCGCGGCAGCAGAAGGTCGATCTCGCAAAGATCTCGATTCTGGCGCTGGCCGATCAGTATCTCGCCTTCATTGAAGCCGCGCGAAAAATCCGGCTTGAGCTCGCTGGCGACTATCTCGTGATGGCGGCGTGGCTCGCCTACCTGAAATCGCGGCTGCTGCTGCCCGAGCCGGCCGCGCCCGACGGGCCCAGCGCCGAGGAGATGGCGACCGCGCTCGCCAACCGGCTGCGGCGGCTGGAGGCCATCCGCGAAGCGGCCAACCGGCTGATGAACCGGCCGCAGTTCCAGCGCGATATTTTTCCGCGCGGCAATCCGGAAAGCATCGCGGAGATCCGTCATCCCCGCTACACGGCAACGCTCTACGACCTCTTGACGGCCTATGCCGTGCAGCGCCAGCAGAATGTGCTCGCCAGCGTGCACCTGGCCAAGCGCACCGTGTGGTCGCTGTCGGAAGCGCGTGCCTCGCTGGAGCGGCTGGTCGGCATGACCGAGGACTGGAGCTGTCTCGACGAACTCCTGATGCAATACGTGGTCGACCCCACGCAGCGCGCGACCGTGTTTGCCTCGAGCTTTGCCTCCGCGCTGGAATTGGTGCGCGAAGGCCAGATGGAGATCAATCAGAAGGAGGCGTTCGCGCCTTTATACTTCCGGAAGCGCCCGCCGCAGGCAGTGAATGCCGCGCCGGAAGTTCCGGTCGAGTAAGTGCAAGAAGGAGATTTTGGCCATGGCAAGCCTGGCGGAGAAACGCGTGGCTGAGGACGAGGCGACACCCGCCGATCCGCAGGCGCGGCCCGAGGAACTGCGGCTGCTGGAGGCGCTGCTGTTTGCGTCGTCCGAGCCGATCGATCAGGCGACGCTTGCCAAGCGCATGCCCGACGGCGTGGACATCAAGGCGGCGCTGGCGCAGCTGCAGGCCGAGTACGCGCCGCGCGGCGTCAATCTCGTGCGCGTCGCCAATAAGTGGACGTTCCGCACCGCGGGCGACCTGTCGTGGCTGATGACGCGCGAGAGCACGGAGACGCGGCGGCTGTCGCGTGCGGCGATCGAGGTGCTCGCCATCATCGCCTATCATCAGCCGGTGACGCGTGCCGAGATCGAGGAAATCCGCGGTGTCGTCACCTCCAAGGGCACGCTCGACGTGCTCCTGGAAACGGGATGGATCCGCCCGCGCGGCCGCCGCAAGACCCCCGGCCGTCCGCTGACCTTCGGCACGACAGAGGCCTTCCTGACTCAATTCAGCCTGGAGCAGCTTTCCGATCTGCCCGGTCTCGAAGAGTTGAAGGGGACGGGCCTTCTGGATTCGCGCCTGCCGACCGGCTTCGCTGTGCCGAACCCCTCGGACGATCCGGCGCTGCGCGAGGACGAGGATGCGCTGGAGCCCGGCGATACGCTGGAATTGCTGCTGGCGCCGGCGCCAGAGCCGGAGGCAGGGCCGGAGAAAGACCCGGAGCCCGAGAAAGACCCCGAACAGGGCGAGGACAACTAGTTCCCGCATCTGAACTTTCGGTGGGTTAACGGTAGAAATAATACGTAGGCCAAACAGCGATTTGCCGCGGCCTACGTCCTTGTTTTTGGACCCTTGCGGGCCTACCTTCCGCTCAAAGCAAGGGCCGGCGCCGGCCCAGCATGTTTGGAGGTTGCAGGATGGGTTCGCTTAGCATTTGGCACTGGATCGTCGTGATCGCAGTGGTCCTGCTGTTGTTCGGGCGCGGCAAGATTTCCGACCTGATGGGCGATGTCGCCAACGGTATCAAGGCCTTCAAGAAGGGCATGAAGGACGACGAGGCGGAGAAGCCGGCAGAGCCCGTGAAGACGATCGATCACAATGCGTCGGGGGCGCCTACCGCGGCGCGGTCCGACGTTGGTAGCAAGGCGGTCTGATCCGGCCATCACGACCGGTAGAGAAAAGCCGCGGGCGCCCTCAAATCCTGCTATTGGAGTTGGGGTTTTGAGCGGCTTGCGCGGCAGCGGATTCTTTCATGTTCGACATCGGGTGGAGTGAACTGGTTGTCATCGCGGTCGTCGCGCTGATTGCCATCGGCCCGAAGGAATTGCCCGGCGTGCTGCGCATGGTCGGCCAGTGGATCGGCAAGGCCCGCAAGATGGCCGCCGAATTCCAGGGCCAGTTCCAGGAAGCCATGCGCGAAGCCGAAATGGCCGATCTCAAGAAGAGCTTTGACGAGGTCAAGGAAGCCGCCACCGGCTTTGCCGGCGCCAACGTGATGACCGACCTGAAGAAGGAGGTCACGGACGCGCTTGCCATCGACAAGCCCGCCGATGCCCAGGTTGCCGGCGCCATCGGCGAGCCGGTGACGCCGACCGAGCCTGCTGCCCCGACACCGCAGACATTCGTTGAAGCCGAGACGCATGCAGCGGGCCCCGAGCCGCTCGGAATCATCAGCGAGACGCAAGCCGCGCCACAGGAGCCGGCGTCCGCGACGGACGCGCCGAAGGAAGCCAAAGCGTCATGAGCGCCGAAGACATCGAGGCCAGCAAGGCGCCGTTGATGGATCACCTGATCGAGCTGCGCTCGCGGCTGATCAAGGCGCTGCTCGGCTTTGCCGTGGCCTTCATCTTCTGCTTCTTCTTCGCCAAGCAAATCTACAACGTGCTGGTCTGGCCGTTTGTCTGGGTGGCGGGGGCTGAGAACTCGAAATTCATCTACACGGCGCTGCTGGAATATTTCATCACCCAGCTCAAGCTCGCGCTGTTCGGCGCCGCCTTCATCTCGTTCCCGATCGTGGCGACGCAGATCTACAAATTCGTGGCCCCCGGTCTCTACCGGCATGAGCGCAAGGCCTTCCTGCCGTATTTGATAGCGACGCCCATTTTCTTCGTTCTGGGCGCGATGCTGGTCTATTTCCTCGTGCTGCCGATGCTGGTGCGCTTCTCGCTCGGCATGCAGCAAATGGGCAGCGCAGAGACCGCGCAGATCCAGCTGCTCCCCAAGGTCGGTGAATATCTGTCGCTGATGATGTCGCTGATCTTCGCTTTCGGCATCGCCTTCCAGTTGCCGGTGATCCTGACGCTGCTGGGGCGGATCGGCATCGTCACGTCGCAGATGCTGCGCGAGAAGCGCCGCTATTTCATCGTCGTCGCCTTCGTCATCGCGGCCGTGCTGACGCCGCCCGATGTGCTGAGCCAGGCTTCGCTGGCGATCCCGCTGCTCGCCCTCTACGAGGGCGCCATCTTCGCCGTACGGATAGTGGAAAAGAAGGCGGCCGCGAGCAGTCCGGCCGCGGCCGGCGCGCCGCCCGCAGCCAATCCAGCGGAATAGAAACGCTTACGGTTTCGCCGCTTCGTTCCGCAGGAATTTGCGGAACACTGCCTCGCTCCGACTCATCAGCCGGTCGATGCCAGCAATGCTGAGATGATGGGGCTCGTTGAACAGCCAAATTCCGTTCACCGCAACCGGGCATTCGCTGTCGCAGAAATAGTCGATCATTCGCAACTGGGTGACTTTGTCCGGCCATCTTGCCGCGACGCGCGCAAGCACGCGATCGACCGGCGCCGTCATGCGCTCGGCTTCAGCTTTCGGAATCGCCGGGCAGGCCGGTATCGGCGCATGGGGAAGCGGACCTGGCAGTACCCGCGGGAGGTTGATAAAGCAGTCAGGCTGGAGCTGTGGGCCGACCAGCAGGACGCGGTGACCGCGCGCGACCAGGCTGGCCATCGTTCGCTCGAGTGCCTGCTCCAGTTCGTTGTAGCTGCCTGAGACCGCTACGAAGCGCCCCGGCTCGGATTCGCTGTCCAGCCGCGCGTCATCGTAGAAGTGCCAGAGCTGGGTGAAGATGATCGGAAGGTCGCTCTTGGCCAGCTCCGCCAGGGCGCGGTCCCTTGCCTCGATGCATGCGCCGCGGCGGACATGGCGCCGCAACGCGGCGCCTTCAAAGATGGGGCACCCGGCACCGCCGAGCCCTGCATAGCGCAGCCCGAGTTGCTGCATGGCCGGCGCGAGGCCGTACGCGTATTGCAGCAGGATCGAGTCACCAACGAGCTGTACGGCGGGTGGGCCCGCAGGCCACGGGATTTCGCTGCCGTGGGGGAAGCTTTGCAGGTGCAGTTGTGCCGTTTGCGCCTGCGGGAGCCGCCACGGAAAGCCTTGGGACTTGAAGGTGGCGTGGGTGATGCCGGCAAGTCCGAGCAGCACCGCCCACAGACCGAGCGATGTCTTCCAGAACGTGGTCCTCGCCAGCGCCGATGGATCTATGAACCGGCGCTCGACGAAACGGTACATCAGGTCGGCGACAACAAACATGACCGCCGCCATGGCGACGACGCCCGGCCACGTATCGGCCACTGCACCGAAAATGAAGCGGCCGAAGAAGATGATCGGCCAATGGCAGAGATAGAGCGAGTAGGAGATCGCGCCGATCCACATCATCGGGCGATTGGTGATGATACGCGCAACCCAGGTTCTGTCGCCGGCCCAGATGGCAGCGGCGGCTCCGAGACATGGCAGCAGGACCGCTGCGCTCTGGTAGCGCATGTCGGGATGGAACAGCATGGCGCTGGCGACGATCGCCGCGATGCCGGCGCCGGACAGTGCCTCCGCTGCCGCTTCGCCTGGGCTCTTGCGCAGCGCGAGCAGCATGGCGCCAATAGCAAACTCGAAGATACGGAAGGGCGTCAGGAAAAACGCGGCGGGCGGGTCGGATGCTGTGATCGCAATCGACCCGGCAAAAGAGATGAGCGCAGCCAGCGCAATGATCGTGAATGGCCGGCGCGACTTCTTCGCCAATACCAGGAAAAGCGGCCAGAACAGGTAAAACTGCTCCTCGGCCGACAGTGACCATGTGTGCAGCAGCGTCAGTTCGTCCGACGCCGCTGCAAAATACTGGTGCGCCTCCCGCCAGTACTGGATGTTGGCGATCGACAGCAAGGCGTGGGTGCATTCCTTCGCCAGATCAAGGAACATCAGCGGCGAGGACCACAGCGCGCCCAGGATATAGGTCACGACGACCGTGAGGATGAGCGCCGGAAAGATGCGCCGCGCGCGGCGCATGTAGAATTGGCTGAAGGAAAATCGATCGCGGTCGAGATCGTGCAGGATGCTGCGGCTAATCAGGTAGCCGGAGATGACGAAGAAGACGTCGACCCCGACAAATCCGCCCTGAAAGCCCGTTACCTTCAGATGGAACAGCAGGACGCTGAGTACCGCCAGCGCACGAAGGCCTGCGATTTCATTGCGAAAGTGACCTTCCATGCGGCTGGACCGTCCGGATTCCCTGAGTGCCCCGTCACGGACGGTTGCCGCAAGCCGTAGCAGAAAACCTCGCCTGCGGGACAGCCAAAATCCTGTGGACGGGACCGTCGGCGGGAGGTCCCGACTTCGCTGTTCCAAATCGGGGCCATTCGGGTTACTGGATGCGCGCCATCACTGGCCTAATTTCAGGACTACCCGCCATGCACGACATCAAAGCGATCCGAGACAACCCGCAAGCCTTCGACGCCGGCCTGAAGCGGCGCGGGCTGTCGGCGTTGTCGCCGTCGCTGCTGGCGATCGACGAAAGGCGCCGCGCCGCCATCCTGGCGTCCGAGCAGGCGCAGGCACGGCGCAATGCGGCCTCCAAGGAAATCGGTGACGCCAAGAAGGCAAAGGACGAGGCGCGCGCCAACAAGTTGATGGCGGAGGTCGCCCAGCTCAAGACCAGGATGCCGGAGCTGGAAGTTGCGGCGAGGACGGCCGACGAGGAGCTGACGCGCGAGCTGTCCGCCATCCCGAACCTGCCGCTGGATGAGGTGCCCGACGGCACCGACGAGCACGGCAACGTGCAGCATCACGTCTTCGGCAAGGCACGCGAATACGGATTTGCGCCAAAACCGCATGACGATCTCGGCGGCGCGCTCGGCTACATGGACTTCGAGGCAGCAGCAAAACTCTCCGGCGCGCGCTTTGTCGTGCTGAAGAAGGGCTTGGCGCGGCTCGAGCGCGCGATCGGCCAGTTCATGCTCGACCTTCACACCAATGAGCATGGCTATACCGAGATCAATCCCCCGCTGCTGGTGCGCAACGATGTGATGTTCGGTACGGGGCAATTACCCAAATTCGAGGACGACCAGTTCTGGGCGATCAAGGGCGAGCTGCTTGCCGCGCCGACCGAAGACTTGCGCAGCCAGCGCCTCGGCCTCATTCCGACCGCCGAAGTCTCGCTCACCAATCTCGTCCGTGAATCCATCCTCGACGAGAAAGAACTGCCGATGCGCCTGACCGCGCTGACCCCATGCTTCCGCGCGGAAGCCGGTGCAGCCGGGCGCGATACCCGCGGCATGATCCGGCAGCACCAGTTCACCAAGGTCGAGCTGGTCTCGATCGCAACGCCCGAGAACAGCAAGGACGAGCTGGAGCGCATGCTGGCCTGTGCCGAGGAGGTTCTGCGGCAGCTCGATCTGCATTATCGCGTGATGACGTTGTGCGCCGGCGACATGGGCTTCTCCGCGCAGAAGACCTACGACATCGAGGTCTGGATGCCAGGGCAGGGCGATGGCGGCGCATTCCGCGAAATCTCCTCCTGCTCGGTGTGCGGCGATTTCCAGGCGCGGCGCATGGATGCGCGCTATCGTGCGAGCGACGGCAAGCCGCGCTTCGTGCACACGCTGAACGGCTCCGGAACGGCGGTCGGCCGCGCGCTGATCGCCGTCATGGAAACCTATCAGCAGCAGGGCGGCTCGATCGCCGTGCCCGACGTGCTGCAACCCTATATGGGCGGCCTCAAAGTGATCGAGTAGGTCACCCACACAGCGAAGCGTGCGAAATGGCGTTGCATCGCGACATCTTCTGGCTCGGACGGCAATGGGCAGTCACAGGCTCAGGGATGCAAGCGATTAACCAGAAGCGCCACGGCCAGTTCGACATTCCGATCGAGCGGCTGTGGGACGATGATCTGCTGGACGGTGTGCGCGACCAGAAATGGTTCAACCCTGACGACTTCAACAAGGGGCTTGCGGTGGCGCGTGGGCGCTATCCGCAGTCGATGGCCAGGCCCGCACCGCCGAAGCCGGTAAAGATGCTGCCGCAGCCGAGCGTGGCGATTGCCCCGCCGGTGCCCGTTGCACCGGTCGTCGTCCCTCCTGTTGAGGCGCCCGAGATCGCTCCGTCAGAGCTGGCGCCTACCTCAAAGCCGGTACTCAGTCCGGAGCCGGTGAAGCCGGAGGAGCCCGCGCCGCCTTTTCGCATGAGCCTCCTCGGTCACCCCGCCAAATTGCTGCGCGTGTGGCGCGCACGGCGGCGCCGATAGGCTCTGTACCGAACCGGATGTTCGCGACGACGCGACGTGTTTATGGGCTGGTCGGACTTTCTTCCGTCCACTGCCGATTGATGTTGGACCCCCAGCACTAACTAACGCGCGGCTTGCGCAAACTCCATTGTGCGTTTCTCGAATTCCTCATAGCCGAACCGCTTCTCGAACTCATGCTCGTCCTCGAGCAATGGCAGCACCTCAGTGCTGCGGTACCCATTGCGGTACCGGCGAAGAGCTTCGATCATGCCCTTGCTCGCTGCATACAAACAAAATCCGTAGTGGATGACCAAATCCGCTCCGTTGGCAGCCGCGAATTCAGGCCCTGTCGGAGTTTCAATTACCGCTACCTTTTTGCCCGTCGAGGCACGCAACTCTCCGGCCGTCTGCAAATCGGCTCCACACGGAAAAATCATATCGACGCCGATGTCAGCGAACGCCTGAGCACGGCGGAAGGCCTCTTGTTTGTCGTTCATGGCCCAGATGGCGTCTGTGCGTGCGATGATCTGAAAATCCGGGTCGCGGCGTGCAGCCAAGGCGGCGCGCAATTTGGCCAGCATCGATTCCAGCGGGATCAGCGTCTGCGGCATTTTCGTATGCTTGCCGCCTGCATGGTCCTCAATGTGGATCGCAGAGACGCCGGCATCCTCAAACTCCCTGACCGTACGCCAGATATTTGCGGCTTCTGTCGCGCCGCCTTCGGCGTCAGCAATGACGGGGACGTCTACCGAATTGACGATCCCGCGGGCATGCCGGGCGAGTTCGTCGATGGAAAGCAAACCCACATCGGGCAGGCCGAAGCTCGAGGCCGCGGTGCCGTAACTGCCGATATAGACCACGTCGTAGAGCGTCTCCTGGACCAATTTGGCACTCAAAGCGTCGAACGCGGCGGGAGCGACGATGCAGCGGTTTCCGTCAAGGAGAGCCTTCAGAGTCGTGTTTCGATTGTTGTTTTTCATAAGGTGAGGACTCGGGTTGAGCAGGAAATGCGTCACAGCACGAACTGCTGATATTTTTCGAGCGCTTCGCGCGCCCTGCGCATGCTTTCGAACTTCAGCCGGCCAGCCTCGTGGGCGTCGCCAGCCTGCATAACGGCAACGATTTGAGCATGATCCCTGAAGCTCTCTTCGGCTCTGCCTGGCAAGATAAGAGTACGGCGGATCATGAACTCAGTCTTATCCCAGATGCTGGCGAGAAATTCCCGAAGGGTAGGGTTGGCGGCCGCCTCAATAACGCGTTCGCGGTAGATCTTGATGGCCACATACATCTGCTCGCAATCCCCTTCGGCGATAGCTTGCTCAAGTTTTGGCCCGAACAGATCGATGAGGTCTTGCCACGATTGTGGAGGAGCGTTCTGAACCGCCAGCCGCGCACAGAGCCCTTCCAGAATCTCGAAGACATCGTAGATTTTGAACAAGTTCGCCGCATCCAGTACGCATACCAGTGCCCCTTGATTTGGAATGCGTTCAACCAGCCCTCGCGCCTCCAGAGCGTACAGCGCCTCCCGAATCCGTGTCCGGCTGACACCGAACTCTCCGGCCAGCGCTATTTCCCTGAGCTTGGTGCCCGGAAGAATCTCCCGCCGTATAATGCGTTCGCGCAATACTTCTTCGATGTTGGGAGCGCTTGAGCGCGGCATATGGTAATTCCCGATGAAAGCGCGAAAGGGATGACTCTAGAGAAAGCCGATAGATATCCAGGGAATCACGACGATGATCAACAGCGCGATAAAGAGCGCGCCGAGATAAGGCCAGATCCGCCATATCCCCAGATTGGGATCGACCTTGCCGATTGCGCAGGCAACATAGAACCCGACCCCGAACGGCGGCATGAATAATCCCAACCCCATGGCAAAGACGGCCACCATCGCATAGTGCACTTCGTGAACACCGACCGAGCGCGCTATCGGAAACAGCAGTGGCGCAAACAGCACGATGGCAGGAATTCCCTCGAGAAAGCTGCCGAGTGCGACAAAGGCCAATGCTGAAACGATCAGGAATCCCATCGGCCCTCCAGGTACCGCCTTCATCAAGGCGGCCAATTGATGGGAAAAGCCGGATTGGGTCAGCGCCCAGGCCATGGCGGTAGCACATCCGATGATGATCAGAATGGCGCCTGACAGACTCGCGGTCTCGACCAGGATTGGTAACAGCCGCCTCCAGTCGAAGCAGCGGTAAATCAGCAGCCCCGCCACGAATGTGTAAGCCACCCCGATGGTGGCAACTTCCGTTGCCGTGGCGACACCCTCGACGACTGCGGCGCGGATCAGGAAGGGCAAGGCAACTGCGGGAGCGGCATACACCAGGGCCTTGCCGATCTCACCCCGGCTTGCGCGCCTTGTCGCTGAGGGGGTGCGTCGGTTCTTGAAGGCGATCACCAAGCTCATGGCGACCGCACCCACGACGGCCGGCATGAGGCCGCCGGTGAACAGGGCCGCAATCGACACGCCGGTCACAGAGCCGATGGTAATCAGCACCAGGCTGGGTGGAATGGTTTCCGACATCGCACCCGAAGCACTGAGCATCGCAACAAGCTCGCCCTCGTGCTCGCCACGTTTCTTCATTTCAGGAAAGAGTGCCGGAGCTACCGCGGCCATGTCCGCCGTCTTCGATCCCGAGATTCCGGAAACCAGGTACATCGCTCCAACGAGCACGTAGGACAGCCCGCCTCTTACATGGCCGATCAGCGTCGCTAGGAACTGTATCATCGCCCGCGCCAAACCCATCGCTTCGATCAGGGCGCCCAGAAAGACAAAGAGCGGGACCGCCAGCAGCACGGCATGGGACATTCCCTCGTCCAATCTTCCGATCACGACAAGGGAAGGGGTGCTGGTGACCGTGAGCAGGTATGCGACTGTGGCCAGTCCAAATGCGGCCATGATGGGAATCCCGATCGAGACCATCACTGTCACGCCAAGCAGGAAAAAGATCAGGAGATTGTAGCTGCCGACGTTCTCGAGAACAGGCGAGGCCAGCCACAACGCGGCAGCCGCAGTGCCGGCAATAGCAGCGGCATTGAGAAAGTCCTTCAGCCGTGCCTTCAAAAGCAGTTGTGAGACCAATCCCAGCATCATCAGAAACAGTCCCGCCGCCACCGCGGCCACCCGAAAGGAGTGGGGGATTCCGAGCACCGGCGTCGAGATGATCCACTCTTCCTCGGCATATTCAAATGCCGGACGAATGAGCAGGACGACGAAAATCAGGAGAAACACTGTTCCCAGCGTGTCCATGAACTGTCTTCGATGTCGCGGCATGCGCGATACGAAAGTCGTCAGCCGCATATGCTCGCTGCGCTGCAATGCGATCACCGCGCCCAGCATCGCCAGCCAGATGAACAGTATCGAGGCAAGCTCGTCACCCCACACGAGCGGGGTGTGCAGCAGATAGCGAAACACGACGTTCGCCAGCAGAAGGATTACTTCAAGCACAAGCAGTGCCGCTGCCGGAACTTCCGTCACCGAACGGACGAAACGATCCAGGCCGCGGCCGATATCTGCCAACCCACCCACACGTTGAGCGGCAGCATCGGCTTCCGCGGACTGGACGGTATTCACAATAGCCCTCGCGAAATCGAAGCTTGAACCTAGCCGAGGCCGTTGGCGTACTTGGCCAGCATGGACCAGCTTTCGTCGCCAAATTTCTTGCGCCATTCGCCATAGAACCCTGCCTTGACCAGGGCGGCGCGGAACGGAGGCAGCTCCGGTCGATGGAACGTCAGTCCCTTCTCGGTAAGCACCTTCTCCAGCTTGCCGTTAAGCTCTTCGATATCCTTGCGCTGGTCGAGCGCTGCCTCGTTGAGATGCCGCGTGAGCACCTGGCGCAGATCGTCGGGTAATCCACTCCAGACCCGACCGTTGACCAACGGCCAGTAGCCGCTCCACATGTGGTTTGTCATCGAGCAGAATTGCTGCACTTCGAACGTCTTCTGCGTGAAGATGTTCGAGAGAGGGTTTTCCTGTCCTTCGACCACTCTCGTCTGCAGTGCCGCGTAGAGCTCGCTTGAGTTCAAAGCCGTTGGCGCCGCATTGAACGCCTGAAACATCGAAATCCACAACTGCGAGGACGGTACGCGGATTTTGAAGCCTTGGAGATCCTGCGGCGACAGAATGGGCTTCCCATTGCTGGTGGTCTGCCGGAAGCCGTTGTCCCAGACGCGATCGAAGACATGTATTCGGGTCTTGCCGATTGCCTCTCGGATATGGCGTCCCAGATCGCCGTCCAGCGCCTTCCAAACGTCCGCGTAACTGCCGAAAGCGAAACCAATACCCGTGATAGACGCAACCGGCACCATCGAGCCGACGATCAACTCCGGTAACAGGGCCATTTCGAGCCCACCCGAACGCACCTGGCCTAACATGTCGGTATCGCCACCCAACTGGTTGTTGGGGAACAGCTCGATCACCAGACGCCCGTCGGTGTCAGCCTTGATGCGATCTGCCGCCTGCACCAGGCGCAGATGCATCGGATGCGAGTCCGCGACGTCATGGCCGCATTTGAGCTTGAATTTTGCGCCTTGAGCCCAAGCCGAACGACCGCTGAGCAAGAGGGAGGGGGCGGCGGCCGTGAGACAGGCCGAGCGCAGCATTGCGCGTCGAGTTAGATCAACCAAGGGGGGCTCCGGAGTTTGACTTTTATTGTTGAAGTGCGTGCCGAGGAGAACGCTGGAGCCAATCTGCACAAAATGGTCCGGCTTGCAAACAATATTGTATACACAAATGTAGGACACTCTTTGGAGAGATTCCAGAAACGCTCTAAGAATTTGATAAAAAAGAGATTTTTGACGCGACAAGTGGGCGCACGTCTGCGTCAGACGAGCAAGTCACCGGATGTTCTCGAAATTCGGCGCTTCAACGTGGCGTCGGCAGAGGGTTGAAAGCCGAAATCAGCTCAGAATCCGCGAGCTCTGCCGCCGGTGCGGCGCGATCGGCAGCGGCATCAACGGGACATGCGGTCGGGGCGCTGCAGCGGATAGTCGCGATAACGCCGGAAAGGAAGAGGTGAACCGGGCCCGCGGGCCCTTGCGGTTTGTCGCCGGACGGCCGTGAATTCAGAGATTGAGCAATTCCTGCCCGATCGTACCGAAGCGTGCTGGCGAAGGGAGCGCGCGGCGGATTGCACGACCTTGGCTGAGTGCCCCTGATTTGCCCGACGTGTCAAATGTGCAGGTACCTCTCTTGTCGAATGCCGCTACTTTGCATGGGGTTGTTTTCAATATTTTGCTTCGGAGCGAGAATGCCTCATTCGGCTGGCTGCATCGAGCAACCGCCGACGCCCGCGCTGAGCCGCTGGCCGTGCGGCAACCAGCGCATATTGCATGGCTGCGGCGTTGGATAGTCGCGATATCGCGGTGCGCGCTCGTAGTACGCCGAGCTCGCCTGCGCTCGGTAGCCCGCGGCCGCACGGCGGCGACGCAGTTGCCCGATTGCGTGCGGACCGTCCCGCGGGCGACCTGCCTTGACGGGTTTGCGTCGCCAGCGCTAGGCGGATAAACCGGCGGCTCACGCATTGAGGAATCGACCCGCAAAGGCCCTGAAGAAGCATGCGAATTCTCTGCACCAATGACGACGGCATCCACGCGCCGGGCCTGAAGGTCGTCGAGGAAATCGCGCGGGCGCTGTCCGACGACGTCTGGATCGTGGCGCCCGAGCTCGATCAGTCCGGCGTGTCGCATTCGCTGTCGTTGAACGATCCCTTGCGTTTGCGCGAGGTCGGGCCGCGCCAGTTTGCCGTGCGGGGCACGCCGACCGATTGCGTCATCATGGGCGCGCGCCACATCCTTCTCGACAAGATGCCCGACGTCGTGCTGTCCGGCGTCAATCGCGGGCGCAACGTCGCCGAAGACGTGGTCTATTCCGGCACCATTGCCGGCGCGCTCGAAGGCACGATTTTGGGATTGCCGTCATTTGCGCTGTCGCAGGAATTTTCGATGGAGACGCGCGAGAGGCCGTCGTGGGAAACAGCGCTGAAATTCGGGCCTGAGATCCTGCGCAAGGTGATGAACGAGGGTGTGCCGAAAAACACCGTCATCAACATCAACTTCCCCGCCTGCGCGCCGGAGCAGGTCCGCGGCGTGCGCGTGACGCGGCAGGGCAAGCGCAATCTCGGCTTTCTCAAGGTCGACCAGCGGCGCGACGGCCGCGGCAATCCCTATTTCTGGATCGGCTTCGAGCGCGCCGTCATCATGGATGCGCCGGCCGAGGGGACCGACCTTGCCGCGCTGGCGGCGAACTACGTCTCGGTAACGCCGCTGCGCCTTGACCGCACCGACGAGGCGTTCTCGGAAGTGCTGACAGAGACGCTGAAATAGCCGTCATTGCGCGGCGCGGCAGCAACGAAGCAATCCATCGCAGGCCGCGAGATGGGCTACGCCGCCGTGTCCTTCAGCGTCAAATCGATCATCCGCGCCAGCGTTTCCAGCTGAAACGGCTTCTGCAGCGCGGGGCGGTCGCGATACTCCTCGGGCAAGCCGGAGGAGCCATAGCCGGTCGCGAAAATAAACGGGCGGTTGCGCGCCTTGATCAAGTCGGCGACAGGCGAGATCACCTTGCCGTTGACGTTGACGTCGAGGATGGCGAAGTCGAAATCGGTGGTCTGCGCGAGCTTCACTGCCTCGTTGATCTCACCGGCCTCGGCCGCGACTCGGTAGCCGAGTTCCTCGAGCATATCGGCGACCATCATCCGGATCATCACCTCGTCCTCGACGAGGAACACAGAACCGCCCACCGGGCGTGTCGCTGCCATCGTTGAAATCCCTGACCCTTTATCCTGCTAAGGTTCGCAAATAAAGGCCGGGCACGCAACGTCGGCGTCGGCACCCCATTGCGCCATACGCCGCCCGGTCGCATCGCTATATGTAACCGGAGCGATTAACGTCAAAGCCCAATTTGGGTTCCCCCGCCGGGAACAGGGGAAAAACGAAATTTTCGCTTAAACAGTCCGGTGAAATCGCATCAACCTAACCCGGATCCAGTTTTCACGGCACCCGCTTCTGTCGAGACCGCCATGACCAGCCCGCAGCCCCCGCCGGAAAAGATGATGTTTCAGCTGACGCTTCGGCGGCGGGGCATCAGCGATCAGGCGGTGCTGCGCACCATGGAGGAGGTGCCGCGCGAAGCCTTTGTGGAGAAGGGGGATGCCGCCTACGCCTACCGCGACAGCGCGCTCGGGATCGAATGCGGGCAGACCATCAGCCAGCCCTTCGTTGTCGCCTACATGACCGAGCAGCTCGGCCTGCAGAAACAGCACCGGGTGCTCGAAATCGGCACCGGCTCCGGTTACCAGGCGGCCATCCTGTCAAGGCTGTGCCGGGAGGTGGTGAGCATCGAGCGGTACCGGACGCTTGCCGACGGCGCCCGCAAGCGGCTCAAGAAGCTCGGATACGACAATGTCGAGGTGATCCTCGGCGACGGCTACGATCCCCCGGAAAACCTAGGCACGTTCGACCGCATCATCGTGACCGCGGCGATGGAAACCATTCCCGAAAAGCTACTCGATCGGCTGGAGCCGGGCGGCGTATTGATCGCCCCTGTCGGCCCTCACCACGGCATCCAGACCCTGGTGAGGATGAGCCGGACCGAGACCGGCTTCGACCGCAAGGAGCTGGTCGACGTGCGCTTCGTGCCAGCCCTGCCGGGCATTGCCCGCGAGCTGTAGAAGCCCGGATTGGCCGTTCGTTCCAAGACCTTATCCAGGGGTTAAGTCGTTATTTACTCGGGACGTGTTTACTCAAAACAGTATTTTGTTGCGTACGAGTGAGTAACCATGCCCCGTGTCGTCGAGTTGCTTCGCTCGCGCCGGGTGCCGCAGGCCGCGGCACTGGCGCTGATTTCGTTTGGGTTCGCGGGTTGCAGCGCCGATACGTCGAGCCGCTTCCAGGCGAGCAATTTCTCCAATCCCTTTGCCTCCCAGCCCGAAGCAACAGCCTCGGTGCCGCCCACATCGGTGCCGACCGCGGCCGTCGAGCGCCGCGAACTGCCGCAATATTCACGTCCACAGACGCCGCCGCCGCCGCCGCCGTCGGTCGCCGCGCCGCAGTCCTATCCGGCGCCAAGCCAGGGCGTGTCCGGAGGCGCCCGGGGGCTTTCGTCCTACACGCCGCCATCGCAGCCGCAGCTTGAGACCACAGGCACTGTCGCACCGAAATCGGTCGCCGCGACCCGCAATGCGCCAGCCCACGGCACCACCATCATCGTCGGCACCAGCGACACGCTGGAGATTCTCGCCAAGCGGTACAACGTCTCCACCGCCGACATTTTGCGGGCCAACGGCTACAAGGGTCCGCGCTCGCTTTCGCCCGGCCAGCAGCTGGTCATTCCGCGCCCGACCGCGACGGCCGCAGCGCCTGCGCCTGCCGTGGCGCCGCCGGCGACCAGACCGGTTGCGGTGGCCTCGAGGGTGCACGTCGTCAATAGCGGCGATACGCTCCACAGCATTGCCCGCCGCAATCATGTGCCGGTCGGCGAACTCGCAAGAGCCAACAATCTCGACACGTCGGCCAAGCTCAGCATCGGCATGAAGCTCACCGTGCCCGGGTCCAAGCATGCCGCGGCTGAGCCGGCGCCCGCGCCGGCACCTCCCGCCCAGCAGGTTGCTGCGCTGACGCCGCCCGCCACGCGCCCGGTTACGCCCGCAGCGCCGCAGCAGAGCGCGCGCCTTGCCCAGTCGAACGTGCAGGTGGAAGAGAAGGCGGCCGAGCCCGCGGCGGCTGTGAAGCCCAGCGAAACCACCAGCGCCCTGCCGTCGTTCCGCTGGCCGGTGCGTGGCAAGGTCATCACCGGTTACGGCGCCAAGACCAACGGCAAGTCCAATGACGGCATCAACCTCGCGGTGCCCGAGGGCACGCCGGTCAAGGCCGCCGAGGATGGCGTCGTCGCCTACTCCGGCAACGAATTGAAGGGATATGGCAATCTGATCCTGGTGCGGCACTCCAACGGATACGTCACCGCATATGCCCATGCGAGTGAGCTGCTGGTGAAGCGCGGGGACACCATCAAGCGCGGCCAGATCATTGCCAAATCGGGTCAATCGGGGGAGGTGGGCTCGCCGCAGCTGCACTTCGAGATCCGCAAGGGATCCTCGCCGGTTGACCCGCTGCAATTCCTGAACGGCGCCTAACCACCGTTGTCGTCGCCCGCGAAGGCGGGCGACCCAGTATTCCAGAGACCTGAGTCCTAACCGAAAAGCCGCGGCGTACTGGATCCCCCGCATACGCGGGGGATGACGGTCGAAGTTGGGTCAGCCAGCAGGTTACTTCCCCGCCAGCCGCACCCCGAGCCGTCCCGCCAGTTCCTGCGTGAACTGCCAGGCGACGCGGCCCGAGCGCGAGCCGCGCGTGGTCGACCATTCCAGCGCCTCGCGCTCCAGCTCTTCCTCGCCGATCTTGATGCCAAAATGGCCGCAATAGCCCTTCACCATCGCAAGATATTCGTCCTGGCTGCAGCGGTGGAAGCCGAGCCAGAGGCCGAAGCGGTCGGATAGCGAGACCTTCTCCTCAACCGCCTCGCCGGGATTGATCGCGGTAGAGCGCTC
>Ga0187815_10000044_pt1 | contig 57019 bp, 43 predicted proteins | sample NC_S_5_FD_132962 | JGI IMG/M metagenome (GOLD analysis project Ga0187815, IMG submission 132962) | Wetland sediment microbial communities from Neuse River Estuary, North Carolina, USA - ASW-S_5 | ecosystem: Environmental > Aquatic > Freshwater > Wetlands > Sediment | place: USA: North Carolina... | reverse complement strand
GTAGTCCGGCTCGGCGGTGGACACCGGCTGGTGCAGCGCGGCGCGCACCCGGTCCAGGTAGGCCATCAGCTGCTCGGGCGGGATGTCGTTGCGGAACAGCACCTCGTTGCCCACCAGCACCCGATTGATGGTGCCGGGATAGCGCCGCGCCTGCGCGATCAGCGCGGCGATTTCGCGGTCGTTGTTATCCAGCCGGGTGTCGATCCATGCACCGGCCAGCACCTTCAGCCCGTCGCGCTCCGCCAGCCGCGGAATCTGCGGGTTCTGCAACATTGCGTAGGTACGGATGTTCGGGCTGTAGCGACGCAGCAGCCGCAGGTCGCCGTCGATCTGCTCGTCGGTGGGGAAATCGTTCTTCAGCGGGCTCTGGTAACGCTGGAATGCCGACAGCGCGAAGCCGCCGATCGGGCCATGCCAGTCCTCGGGGCCGTGCGGGCGGTTGCTCCACCACCATAGGCCGAAGTTCAGCGCGGCCACCACCAGGGCCAGCACGATGGCGGCAAACAGCGAAGGGCGGCGGTGGAGGTTGGAAGGGTCGGCGCTCAAGAAAATCCCCGTGGGTGCCTCTTTGGGGATGCTCTGACCAACCCCCGTGTAGGCGGCATGATGCCCAGAAGGTTCGCAGATTGTCGTGCGTGGCGCAGCCCAGACTGGCTTGTCTGGGCAAGACGCGCGCGGCGATATGCGGACCTTCTGGGCATCACCTCGTCAATTTGAATTCAAGAAGTTGAGGCCGGTCTGTCTGCCCGCATCCCTTCGGCCCACCGTCTCGACAGACAGCCAGTCTGCCTTCGACGACGGTCCTGTGGGCTGCGGGTAGACAGACCGGTGACGCCTGCACTGGGGTTGATCAGAGCATCCCTGAAGGCGAAACAAGCCGCGTGAGCTTAACCAATGCTTGCCCCCCGCCTCAATAAACGCCGCCGGCAATGGTCAGCGCAAGGTCAGGCCGGGTGGCGCGCGGCCGCCCCATGGGCCGCACGATGCGGGGAAACCGCGCCGCCGAGGATCAGGTGCGCACAGCCGAAATGTGCAGCGTCCACGCCAGCGCGCCGTCCAGTTTCCGGCGTACGGCCTCCGGCAATTCGACCTGGATGCCGCCGGCGCGCTCCCGCCAGACCAACTCGCCGCCGGCGCCCAGCACCTGCAGGCGCGCGCCCGGCGCCGGCCGCAGCGAGCGCAGCACGATGCTGGCCGGCGGCTCCCGTTCGCCCTCGTCGGCCAGCCAGATCGCGTTGACGCTGCCGTCCTTGCCCAGGGTGAAGCGGAACTTGCCTTCGCCATAGGGCGCGATGGCCCGGCTGCCGTGGATGGCCGAGCCGTTGACCTGCATCCACGCGCCGATGGCCTGCAGGCGCTCCAGCGCCCCCGCGGGCAATTCGCCGTCGGGCTGCGGACCGATGCCCAGCAGCAGGTTGCCGCCTTTGGCGGCGATGCCGACCAGGGTGTGCACCAGTTCGCGCGGCGACTTGTACTGGTCGTGCGGATTCCACGACCACGAGCCGCCCGCCGTCATGCAGGTTTCCCACGGGTACGGCAGCGGCTTGTCGGGCACGGTCTGCTCGGGCGTGCGGTAGTTCTCGTAGGGGCCGCTGACGTCGCGGTCGACCAGCACGATGCCCGGCTGATTGCGCCGCGCGATGGCGGCCAGCCCCGGCATGTCGATGTCCTGCGCCCACGGCACGTCGGAACTGTAGGCCTTGGCGTCGGGATGCGCGTGCGCGTTCACCCAGCCGGCGTCCAGCCACATCAGGTCGACGCGGCCGTACTGGGTGGTGAGTTCGTCGATCTGCGCGTGCGTGAAATCCACGAAGCGCTTCCACATGTCCGGGTATTTGCGCACGTCGTAGTTGTTGTTGCGCGTCGGCGTGGCCCACAGCGGCGACCAGTAGTCCGGATGATGCCAGTCGGCCTTGGAAAAATACGCGCCGATGCCGAAGCCGCGCCGGCGGAACGCGTCGAACACGGCCTTGGCGACATTCGCGCGCGGGTTGGCGTGGAACGGCACGTCGGGCGCGGTGACGCGGTAATCGGTTTGCGCCGTGTCGAACATGCAGAAGCCGTCGTGGTGCTTGGTGGTGAACACCACGTAGCGCATGCCGGCGGCGTGCGCGGCCTCAGCCCAGCGCGCGGGATCGAACTTCACCGGGTCGAACTGCGTGCGCAGTTGCTCGTAGCGCCGCTTCCACTCGACGTAGGCGACGCCGCCCGGGCGCTTGATCCAGTCCTCCGAGCACAGCGTCCACGACTCGACGATGCCGAGCACGCTGTAGATGCCCCAGTGCAGGATGAGCCCGAACTTCCAGTCCGACCACTGCGCGAGCTTCGCCTTCACCAGCGGATCGGTGACCGGGGCGTAGTCGTCGCCGGCGGGCTTGGCGTGTTCCTGCTGTGCGACCTTCGCCGCGTCCTTGGCGGGCTCCTGGCCGAAGTCCTTGGCGAAGGGCGCCAGCAGGGCCAGCGTTCCAACCCCTTGCAACATGCGGCGGCGGGTCACCATGGGTGGATCCTCGTTCGGATTGCAGGTGAACTCAAGTTTCACATATGCACTGACCGGCCGCATCCACCCCTGCCAACGGTCATGCTTGACTCCGATCTCTGTGTATCGTTGTATTGATACACATGGACGCATCCCTGCTCACCATCCAACCGAATGCGCCCGAGCCGATCTACCGGCAGATCGTCGAGCAGCTGCGCCGACTGATCGCCGGCGGCCAACTCGCGCCGGGCGAACTGCTGCCCTCGGTGCGCGAGGTGGCGGGCTTCCACGCGGTGAACCCGATGACGGTGTCGCGCGCCTACGGCATCGCCGAGGCCGAAGGCCTGCTGGAGCGGCTGCGCGGCAAGGGCATGGCGGTGGCCGCCACGCAGCGGGCCCCGCACACACAGATGCAGCGGTTGGCGCTGCTGGAACCGCAACTGCTGGAGCTGGCGCGCCACGCGCGCGAGCTGGAGCTGCCAGCCGAACCGGTGCTGCGCCGGCTGACCAGGCTGCTGGGGGGACTGACATGAATGATGCAGGCCCGCGACGAAACAACGCTTCTACCCGCTCGCGGGCAGAAGTCGGGAAGGGGGCGCTCCAGGTGGGAAAACCCGCGGCGCCCTACCCCGCCCCTTCCCGCAAGGGAGGGAGCAATCCGCTTGATCGACCTGGGGAAGGACCATGAACGCCATGCTTCAAGAAAGGGAATCCACCACCGCCGCGCCGCTGGCCGCGCAGGGACTCACGCACTGCTACGAGGGCAGCAACGTGCTGCGCGGGGTGGACCTCACGCTGCAACCGGGCAGCGTGCTGGGGCTGATCGGGCGCAACGGCGCGGGCAAATCCACGCTGATCCGCGCCATGCTCGGCCTGCTCGAACCGCTGTCCGGCTCGGCCTTCGTGTTCGGCGAACCGGCGCTCAAGCTTTCCGACGACGCCAAGGCCCGCCTCGCCTATGTGCCGCAGCAACCCGAGGCGCTGGCTTGGCTCACCGCGCAGCAGATGCTGGACTACGTGGGCCGCTTCTATCCACGCTGGGACGCCGGCTTCGCGCACAAGACCCTCGAGCGCTGGAAGATCCAGCCGAACAAGCTGCTGGCCAAGCTCTCGCCCGGCGAGCGCCAGCGCGTGGACCTGATCCGTGCCCTCGCCTCGCAGCCGGAGCTGCTGGTGCTGGACGAACCCGCCGCCGCACTCGACCCGGTGGCGCGTCGCGAACTGCTGCGCGAGATCGCGCTGCGCGCCGGCGAATCCGGCACCACGGTGCTGTTCTCCACGCACATCGTCTCCGACCTCGAACGCGTGGCCTCGGAAATCGCCTTCCTGCACGAAGGCCGCCTGCTGCTGCGCTGCGGCGTGGACGACACCAAGGAGCGCTACGCACGCCTGTGGCTGCCGGCATCGAAGAGCGCCGCCGCACCCGCGCGCACGCTGAGCCGCCGCCGCCACGAGGACGGCAGCCTCAGCCTGGTGGTGGAACGCGACGCGCAGGGCTGCTGGCCGGAAGCCGCCGGCCTGTCCGGCGCGCGTATCGACGCGCTGGGGTTGGAGGATCTGTTCGTGGAGATCGCCGAATGAAACGCCGCGGAATCCATCGCATGGGAGACAAGACATGCGCCTGAACGACGTGTTGCTGGTGCCCTGGTGCGCGACCCGCCGCCCGCTGCGCTGGCTGTCGCTGATCGTTGTGACGGGAAGCACCCTGGGTGCGATCGCGGTGGGCTACTTCGCGCACGGCCCCGACTGGTGGCTGGCCAGCAGCATGGTGTACTTCCTCGGCGCAGCCTATGCGTGGGCGTTCTGGCTCTCCAGCGTGCTGCTGCTGGCGATCGATGCGCGCAAGTTGCGCCTGCCCGGCCTGCAAGGCGCTGCGCATGCCAGCGTGCTGCTGTACGGCTTCCTCACGATAGCGTTGCCCACGCTGGTGCTCGGCGCACTCGGCGCCGACGCGTCGCGGGTAGCGTTGTTGGCGGCATCGGCAGTGGTCGGCGGCCTCGCCTTCGTGCTGCTGCCGCGGTGGTGCGCGATGCTGGTGGGCTTCTTGCCTGGCTTGAGCGTGAGCATGCGCCATTTCTTCCAGCTGCCGCCGTTTTCCGATCCGCGCTGGCTGAGCTGGGGCGCGCTGGCGCTGGTCGCGCTGTCGATCGTGGACGTGTTGCGCTGGCGTCAGCTACTACACAGCGACACGGACAACGAGCTGGGCTTCGGCAGCGCGATGGTGATGCAGTTCCGCCGGCAGGGCATTGCAGGCAACTGGAGCGGCTTGCAACAGATGGACAGCGGGCAGCTGATCCGCCAGCGTCCGGACTGGATGCAGCCACGTGCGGATCTGCGCCGCACCGGGCCGCAGTCGCCGGTGCGCACCTTGCGCGTGGCGCTGGGTGGCTGGTACATGCCCAAGACCGTGGCCGGCCATCTGCGTGCGGCGGCGCCGATGCTGTTGCCCATGCTGCTGGCGGTTGCGGTGATGGCGCTGATGTTCGCAGGGAATCATCGCACCGGCGCCACGAATACCACCTTGATCGGCTTCGGCGCTGGCCTGGTGTGGGGCGTGCTGGTCGGAGGCCTGGTGCTCACGGCCATCGGCACCGTGCTGATAGGCCAGCGCTGGCAGCGCGCTAACGCCGAGCTGCCGCTGCTGGCCCTGCTGCCGGGGCTGGGCGATGCGCAGCGCGTGCGGCGCAGCCTGCTGCGTGCCGCGCTCACCATGCCGCTCGTGACGCAGCTCCTGCTGTCGGCCGCCATGCTGGGCGCCGCGCTGGTTGCCGCACGCTTCGTGCACCTGGGCGGCGTCACCGTGCTGCTGATCGCACTGCCCCAGCTCGCCGCCGCCGGCACCATGGTCGCGCAGGTGCTGTGCACTCTGGGTGGCCGCAAACTGCCGACCTGGGCTGGATGGCTGATCTACGTCCCGTTCTTTGTGCTGTACTTCCTCAGCATCTTCCTACCGGCCACCATGGTGGGCAAACATCCATGGCCCGGCGCCAGTCTCGCCCAGCCCTGGCTGCTTGCCGCCTGGGTGGCGATGGCGGTGGTGCTGGTGTGGCTGGCCCGCCGCGGCTGGCGCGGACTGCTGGCGCGGCCACACCCGTTCATGCCGAATTGATGGACGATGGCCGCCTTCACGGAGTAGCCGAATGATCTACACCGTCTCGAAGCTGCAGCGCGAATTCGAATCGCCGTTTACAACGGCCGGGGCCATCGTCCGCGAGCAAATAATGCTGGCGCGCCAGCATCATCGTCGCTGGTGCGTGCCCACATGGATCGCCGTTGCTGTTGCCATGGTCGGCACCTTCGTGCTCTCCAGCCCATGGGCGCACTCGGTGTTTCGGCTGATCTGGCCTGTCGCGATGTTGTGCGTCGGCGCCATGAAACTTCTGGCCCAGCGCCGCGCGGAAGCGCCCATCGTTGCGGCTGCGGGCGCTGCCAGCGCCACTGCTGCGCCCACCGGCTTACGGCACACAATTCGTTTCAAGCCCCGAGACGCGGGCTTCGCGTCCACCTTTGCAACCGACACAAGGATCGAACGATGAAAAGGCGAGCACTACAGTTGGCTACGGCGATCGGCCTGGCCCTGGCGGCGGGCAGCGCAATGGCCGCGACCAGCGACGCCGACGTCACCCGCGCCACGCTGGACAACGGCCTGCGCGTGGTGATCGTGCGCGACACGCTGGCGCCGGTAATCACCACGGAGATGAACTATCTCGCCGGCTCCGATGAGGTGCCCGCGGGCTTTCCCGGCACCGCGCACGCGGTGGAGCACATGATGTTCCGCGGCAGCCCGGGCCTCAGCAAGGACCAGCTCGCGGCGATCGCGGCGAACATGGGCGGCGCGTTCAACGCCGACACCACGCAGGGCGTGACGCAGTACTACTTCGTGGCGCCCGCGCAGGACCTGGACGTGGCCCTGCACGTGCAGAGCCTGCGCATGCGCGGCGTGGACATGGCCCCGAAGGAGTGGGACAAGGAGCGCGGCGCGATCGAGCAGGAAGTCTCGCGCGACCTCTCCAGCCCCGACTTCAAGTTCTACACGCATCTGCTGCAGCAGATGTTCGCCGGCACGCCCTACGCGCACACGCCGCTGGGCACGCGGCCCTCGTTCGACAAGACCACGGCGGCGATGCTGAAGAACTTCCACGACACCTGGTACGCCCCGAACAACGCGATCCTGGTGATCGCGGGCGACGTCGATCCCGCCGCCACGCTGGCCAAGGTGAAGGCCGAGTTTGGTGGCATCGCGCGCAGGACGCTGCCCGCACGACCGGCGTTCGACTTCAAACCGGTGACGGCGAAGACCGTGCAGCTGCCCACCGACAGCCCCTACGGCTCGGTCTACCTGGGCTACCGCATGCCCGGCCTCACCTCGAAGGACTACGCCACTGCGCTGGTGCTGAGCAGCGCGCTCGGCTCGCAGCGCGCCGCGCTGGCCGGCATGCGCTTCGACGGCACGGCGCTGTTCGGCGGTTTCTTCGGCCAGGCGATGCCGCATGCCGGCGTGGGCATGGCGGTGGGCATCTTCCCCAAGGGCGGTGACCCGCAGCCTATCCTTGCGAAGATGCAGTCCATCCTCGCCGACGCGGCGAACAAGGGCATCGACCCCGCGCTGGTGGATGCGGCCAAGCGCAAGGCGATCGCGAGCCTGGAGTTCCAGAAGAACTCGGTGGACGGCCTCGCCAATGCGTGGTCGCAGGCGCTGGCCTTCCAAGGCGCCGCATCGCCCGACGCGATCAAGGCCGCGATCGAGGCGGTGACGCCGGCGGCGGTGAACGCGTTGGCGAAGCGGACCTTCGACCCCGCCCACGCGATCACCGCGATCCTCAGCCCCGAGAGCTCCGGCAAGCCAGTGGCGGGCAAGGGCTTCGGCGGCGCCGAAAGCTTCGCCTCCACTCCCGACAAGCCGGTGCAGCTGCCGGCCTGGGCCGAGCAGGCCTTCGCGAAGCTCGAGGTGCCCAAGTCCTCGCTGAACCCCGTCTCCTACACCTTGCCGAACGGCCTCAGGCTGATCGTGCAGCCCGAAGCGATCAGCGATACGGTGGAGCTCTACGGCCGCGTCAAGGCCAATCAGGATCTGCAGGCGCCGGAGGGCGAGGAAGGCGTGAGCCACGTGCTGGAGGGTCTGTTCCCGTTCGGCACCGAACACATGGACCGCCTGCAGTTCCAGCAGGCGCTGGATGCGATCAGCGCACACGAGAGCGCCGGCACCAGCTTCTCGCTGGCGGTGCCCTCCGCGCACTTCGCCGAGGGCGTGAAGCTGCTCGCCGACAACGAGTTGCAACCGGCGCTGCCGGCGCAGGCTTTCGCGGTGGTGCAGCACCAAGCCGCGGGTGAGGTAGCCGGAGTGTTGCAGTCGCCCGGCTTCCTGTTCCAGCTGGGTCTGGGCAAGGCGTTGCTGCCTGCGAACGATCCCTCGCTGCGCCATCCCACTCCGCAGGACGTGATGGGCCTGACCTTGGATAAGGTGAAGCAGTACTACGCGCAAACCTTCCGCCCCGACATGACCACGATCGTGATCGTGGGCAAGGTCGACCCGGCGCAGGCGAAGCAGGTAGTGGAGCAGGCCTTCGGCGACTGGAAGGCGATCGGGCCGAAACCCGACACCGACTATGCCGCCGTGCCCCCGAACAAGCCGGGCAAGCTGAACGTGCCCGACGCCAGCGCGGTGCAGGATAGCGTGGACATGGCGCAGACCATCGCCGTCACCTACGACGACCCCGCGCGCTTCGCGATCAAGCTCGGCAACCAGGTACTGGGCGGCGGCTTCTACGCCTCGCGGCTCACCCGTGACCTGCGCGAGAAGCACGGCCTGGTCTATACCGTGGGCGTGGGCCTGGACGCCGACAAGCACCGCGGCACCTACAAGGTGTTTTTTGGCTGCGACCCGGACAAGGTCGGCGCCGCCAGCGCGCTGGTGGTGCAGGACCTGAAGCAGATGCAGCAGCAGCCGGTGACCGACACCGAGCTGAAGCAGGCCAAGGGCATCCTGCTGCGGCGTATCCCGCTGGGCGAATCCAGCTTCGGCGCGATCGGCGGCCAGCTGCTCACGCTGTCGCTGCAGGGCAAGCCGCTGGACGCGATGACGATCGCCGGCTGGCACTACCTGGAGCTGACCGCGCCCCAGGTGCAGCAGGCCTTTGCGAAATACGTGCGCCCGGACGCGCTGGTCACCGCGGTGAAGGGGCCGGCGCCGAAGGGCTGACCCGTTGCATGCGGCGAGATGGAAAGGCCCGCCGATGGCGGGCCTTTCCGCATGACGACCCGACGACTCACTTCAGCAGCGAGCGCAGCATCCACGCCGTCTTCTCATGCGCCTTGAGCCGCCCGGTGAGCATGTCGGCGGTGCCTTCGTCGCCGGCCTTGCCGGCCACCTTGATCGCGGCGCGTGCGGTGTGCGCGGCGATCTCGTGGCCTTCCACCAACTGGCCCACCATCACCTTCCACTCCGGCACGCCGGGCTCCTCCTTGATCGAACCGAGCTTGGCGAACTGGCTGTAGGAGCCGGGCGCGAACATGTCCAGCGTGCGGATGCGCTCGGCCACCTCGTCGGCGGCCAGCCACAGCTCGTTGTATTGGGTCTCGAACATCGCATGCAGGCTGTTGAACTGCGGGCCGGTGACGTTCCAGTGGAAGCTGTGGGTCTTCAGGTACAGCGAGTAAGTATCGGCCAGCAGCTTGGACAGCTGCTTGGCGATGGCTTCGCGATCCTTCTTGGCGATACCGATATTCGTGGCCATGGCGTGCTCCTCCGGTTGCGTTGCTTGGAAAGGACGGGACAACAGTAGCGACGCATGGTGTGCAGATGAAATGAATCCTTGCGATGCCTGCGATAGCGGCAGGCTATCGGGCGATCGGTGTACCTGCCGCTATCATGTGCGGTCCCATGACCGACACGAACCGCCATCGCCCCGCACCCGCCGCCGACCGTTCCCTGCGCGAACTGCGCCGGGCGCTGGATGGCGTGGCCAGCCGCGATTTCGGCCGCCTGCTGGGGCGCTGGCGTGGGCTGTCGAAGCGCCTCGACGAGAACAGGCTGGCCGCGCTGGCCACGGACATCGAGGCTTCCGCGGCGAAGCGCCGCGCGCGCGCCGAGGCCAAGCCCGCGATCCGCCTGGACGAGTCGCTGCCGATCGCCGCGCGCGCCGGCGAGATCGTCAAGCTGATCCGCGAACACCAGGTGGTGGTGATCGCCGGCGAAACCGGCTCGGGCAAGACCACACAGTTGCCCAAGCTGTGCCTCGCCGCCGGCCGCGGCGAGGCGGGGCTGATCGGCTGCACCCAGCCGCGCCGGCTGGCCGCGCGCTCGGTGGCGCGCCGCGTGGCGGAGGAACTGGGCACGCAGCTCGGTGACCAGGTGGGCTTTCAGGTGCGTTTCACCGACCAGGTGAGCGAAGGCACGCTGGTGAAGTTCATGACCGACGGCATCCTGCTCGCCGAGACCCAGGGCGATCCCTGGCTGTCCGCCTACGACACCTTGATCATCGACGAGGCGCACGAGCGCAGCCTCAACATCGATTTCCTGCTCGGCTATCTGAAGCGCCTCGCCGCGAAGCGCCCTGACCTCAAGATCATCGTCACCTCGGCCACCATCGACACCGCGCGCTTCGCCGAGCACTTCGGCGGTGCACCGGTGGTGTCGGTTGAAGGCCGTGCATACCCGGTGGAGCTGCGCTGGCGGCCGGTCGGCGAAACCGCGGAGCGCATGCAGCAAGGCAGCGCCGAACACATCGCCGCCGTGCTCGACGAGATCGTGGCCGACCGCAGCCTGGGCGGCGGCCCGGGCGACGTGCTGGTGTTCCTGCCCGGCGAGCGCGAGATCCGCGACGCGCACCTGCTGCTTTCGCGCCGCCAGTACCGCGAGACCGAAATCCTGCCGTTGTACGCGCGGCTCTCCGCCGCCGACCAGGACCGCGTGTTCAAGCCCGGCCCGAAGCGCCGCGTGGTGCTGGCCACCAATGTGGCGGAAACCTCGCTCACCGTGCCGCGCATCCGCTACGTGGTCGACACCGGCAGCGCGCGCGTGAAGCGCTACAGCCAGCGCAGTCAGCTCGAACGCCTGCACGTGGAACCGGTCTCGCAGGCCGCCGCCGACCAGCGCAAGGGCCGCTGCGGCCGCGTGGGTCCGGGTATCTGCTATCGCCTGTACGACGAGGCGGATTTCATCGCGCGCAATGCCTTCACCGATCCCGAGTTGCTGCGCTCCTCGCTGGCCAACGTGATCCTGCGCATGCTGGCGCTGAAGCTGGGCGAGGTGGACGACTTCCCCTTCCTCGACGCGCCCGATCCGCGCGTGGTGGCCGACGGCTACCGCCGTCTCGCCGAGATCGGCGCCATCGACGCGGCGCACACGCTCACCGCCGTCGGCCGCACGCTGGCGAAGCTGCCGATCGACGTGCAGCTGGCGCGCATGCTGGTCGAGGCCGACCGGCTCGGCGCGCTGCGCGAACTGCTGACGGTGGTGTCCTTCCTCAGCATCCAGGATCCACGCGAGCGTCCCGCCGACGCGCGCCAGCAGGCCGACGCCGCGCACGCCGCGTTCGCCGATCCAAAATCCGACTTCGTCGGCGTGCTCAATCTGTGGCGCGAGTACCACGCTGCGCACGAGGAACTCACCCAGTCCAAGCTGCGCAACTGGTGCTCGCGGCACTTCCTCAGCTTCATGCGCATGCGCGAGTGGCGCGAGCTGCACCGGCAATTGCTGCTGGCGGTGCAGGAGCTGGGGTGGAGGCTGGATGCTGCTTCTCCCTCGCCCTCCCGGGGCGAAGGGCGGAGTGAGGGGCCGGGCTCACAGGGCAGCAGCAAGGGCAGGCGAGCTTCGCATGAACGTTCCCGCGAGCACCCGCCCCTCTCCCCAACCCTCTCCCCAAAGGGGAGAGGGGGCGAACGCGAGGAGCGCGGCATCGATGAAACAGACGCTGCGCGTCTGTTTGAGACGGTCCACCGCAGCCTCCTGGCCGGTCTGCCCACGCAAGTGGGGCGCAAGGACGAGCGCGGCATCTACCAGGGCACGCGCGAGCGCAAATTCCAGGTCTTCCCCGGTTCCGCGCTGGCGAAAGTGCCGCCGAACTGGGTCTTCGCCGCGCAGATCCTCGACGTGGGCGGCAAGGTGTGGGCGATGATGTGCGCGCGCATCGAGCCGGCCTGGGTCGAGCAGCAGGCCGCGCATCTTTTGAAGTCCAGCTGCCGCGACGCGCATTGGTCGAGGAAGCGCGGCTGCGTGGTGGCTTACGAGCAGGTGAGCCTGTTCGGCCTGAACCTGGTCGAGCGCCGTGCGGTGACCTTCCAGCAACAGGATCCCGCGCTCGCCCACGAGATCTTCCTGCGCGAGGCGCTGGCCCGCGGCGACATCGAGTCGCGCGCCGACTTCGTGCGCGCGAACCAGCGCGTGCTGGAGGATGCGCAAGGCATCGAGGCCAAGCAGCGCCGCGAAGGCCTGATCCGCCACGAGGACGAACTGGTGGATTTCTTCCACGGCAAGCTTCCGCAGGACATCGCCAGCAGCCGCGCGCTGGACGCCTGGTACCGCCACGCGCGTCCCGCCGAGCAGGCTGCGCTGCGCTGGTCGCTGGATGACGTGATGGCGGGTGGCGCTGGACTCGACCCAAAGGCCTTCCCCGCACAGCTCGACCTGCCGCCGCAGCGCTACCGCCTCGAATACCGCTTCGTGCCCGGCGACGAGGCCGACGGCGTTACCCTGCACCTGCCGCTGGCGATGCTGAACGCCCTGCCCGCCGCGCGCTGCGAATGGCTGGTGCCGGGGCTGCTGGCCGACAAGGTCGCCGAACTGATCCGCGGCCTGCCCAAGGCGCTGCGCCGCAACTTCGTGCCCGCACCGGATTTCGCGCGCGCCTTCGCCGAGGCCGAGGCGCCGCGCGACGAACCGCTGGCGCAGGCGCTGGCCGGCTTCCTCAGGCGCACCACCGGCGTAGCCGTCGACGCGGCCGAATTCGCCGCCGTGGAGCTCGCGCCGCACTTCCTGATGCGTTACCGCCTGCACGACGACAATGGCCGCACGGTAGCCGCCGGCCGCGATCTCGCCGCCTTGCGCGGCGAGTGGGAAGGCCGTGCGCGCGAAGCGTTTTCACGCAAGACCGACGTGGAACTCACCCGCGAGGACGTCACCGCCTGGGACTTCGAGGAAATCCCGCGCGAAGTGCGCTCCAAAGGCAACCTGCTCGCCTTCCCCGCCTTGGTCGATCTGGGCGACGCGGTGGCGCTGCGCGTGTTCGAACGCCGCGACGAAGCCGCCGCCGCGCATGTCGGCGGCGTGCTGCGCCTGCTGCGCAACGCGCTGGCCAGCGAGCTCAAGCAGGCGCGCCGGCGCGTGCCCATCGGCAACCCGCTGGCACTGAAGTACGCGTCGCTGGGCGGCGTGGACGGCCTGCGCGAGGACCTGGTGGAAGGCGGCCTCGCCGACCTGGTAGCGCGGCTCGACCTCGATGCGCGCAGCGCAGGCGCGTTCGAGGTGCTGCGCACGCAGGCCACGCGCGAACTTTTCGCCGCGGCGGTGGAACGGCTGAAGCTCGCCGAGCCGGTCATCGAGGCGCAGGCCGAGCTGAGGCCCTGGCTGCAACCGCCGCTGCTGGGCTTCGCCCGCGCCAGCTACGACGACCTGCGCGAACAGCTCGACGCCCTGCTCACGCCTGGCTTCCTGCGCGAACTGCCGCCTGCACGGCTGGCGCAGCTGCCGCGCTATCTCAAGGCCATGCGCCTGCGCGGCGAACGCCTGCGCCAGGATCCCGCGAAGGACCAGCAACGCATGCTGCAGGTGCTTCCCTACTGGCGCGAATACCTGAAGCACCGCGCCGCCGGCAGCGAAGGGCTTGACGAACTGCGCTGGCTGATCGAGGAGTGGCGCGTGTCGCTATTCGCGCAGGAGTTGAAGACCGCGGAGCCGGTGTCCGCCAAGCGCCTGGCCAAGGCACTGGATGCGATCGGCTCAGCGTGATGTGCGCCAGCGCCGCTGCCACCATGCCAACGTCACCACGATCAAGGTAGACAGCACACCGAAGGCGGCTCCCATCCTGGGATGCCGTTGCGCGAAATCGACCAGCGACGGCGCACCCGCCTCGCTCCACGTCATCAGCAGCCACGCGCCGAGCAGGGTGATGCCGGCGGCCAGCGCGGCCGCCAGCAGGGATCGCAGCAGGCGCATGGGTGCTCAGCGCACCCGTTCGACGTGAGCGTCGCCGTTGCAGCCGTCCACGTACATCAGCCAGCTGCCGAACAACGAGGGCTTGAGCTTGACCTTGGGGTGGTCGGAGCTCATGCACTGGGGCGCGTCGGAGCCGGTCTGCTTCCACACCTGGCCGTTGTCTAGGGTGAACTGGCTCTGGCCCTGCCAACCGCCGAAATGCCCCTGGATGTGCGTGTCGATCTTCTGCCGCTTGGTATTGCTGGCATAGAACACCGGCTTGCCGCTGGAGCTGACCATGCGGGTCTTCAGCACCGGGTGCGCCGCCAGCCATGCATCGAGATGCGCCAGCTCCTGCGGGCTCAGCTTGTCCAGACCGGCCGCCTTGAAGTCGGCGGCGCTCATCCGCTGCTGCAGGCCTTCGGTCTGTTGCGCATGAACCGGCAACCCGGTCAGCGGCAGTGCAAACAGTGCGGCGAGCGCGGCGGTGCGGAAGCGGATCTTCATGGGCCGGTCCTGTCGGGGCGAAAAAGGCAACAACGCGATTCTGCGACCGGCGGGCGACGAAGCCAAGCGCCGCCGACATGCCTAGAATGGGCCGTCCCTCGCCATTTCCACCATGAACACCCATCCGCAAACTCCCCGCCTGCAAGCCTGGCGCGACCGCGCCGGCACGCTGCCGCCCGCGCTGGACGCGGCGGTGGAGGCCTGCCTCGCGCGACCGGTCGATCAGGCCGAGTGCGCCGACGTGCTCGACCTGCTGGCCATGCTCGGCTGCGACGCCCCCACCCAGGCGGCGGCGCTCTGGTTTGCGCTGTCGCGCGTCGATCCCGCGCAATGGCAGGCTCAGGCGCCCCGGCTGCCGGAAGAAATCCGCCGGCTGGTGGAGGGCCAGCAGGCGGCAGAACAGGTGTGGGCACTGCATGCCCAGCACCATGCCAGCAGCGGCTCCGAAGGCCTGCGCCGGCTGCTGCTGGCGATCATCCGCGACCTGCGCGTGGTGTTCGTGCTGCTGGCACGCCAACTCGCGCGCATGCGCGCCGCGGCGGCGCTGCCCGAGGCCGAACGGATGGAACTGGCACGGCTTACCCGCGACATCCACGCGCCGCTCGCCAACCGCCTCGGCATCTGGCAGCTGAAGTGGGAGCTGGAAGACCTCGCCTTCCGCCACCTGCAGCCGGACACCTACCGGCGCATCGCTAAACTGCTCGACGAGCGCCGCGCCGACCGCGAGGCCTTCATCCGTGAATCGCTGCACGAGCTGGGGCGCGCGCTCGAAGCCGCCGGCATCCGCGCCGAACTGGCCGGGCGGCCCAAGCACATCTATTCCATCTGGAAGAAGATGCAGCGCAAGGACCTGGATTTTTCCGAGCTCTACGACATCCGCGCGGTGCGCGTGCTGGTGGACACGGTGGCCGACTGCTACGCCGCGCTGGGCGTGGTGCACACCCTGTGGCCGCACCTGCCGCGCGAGTTCGACGACTATCTCGCGCGCCCCAAGGGCAACGGCTACCGATCGCTGCACACCGCGGTGATCGGCCCGCGCGACAAGACGCTGGAAGTGCAGATCCGCACCCACGAGATGCATCGCGCGAACGAGCTCGGCGTGGCCGCGCACTGGCGCTACAAGGAAGGCGGCGGCGCCGATGCCGAGTTCGAGGCCAAGATCGCCTGGATGCGCAAGCTGCTGGAGACGCGCAGCGAGGACGAAGGCACGCTGGCCGCCCACCTGCGCACCGAGCTGATGGAGGATCGCGTCTACCTGCTCACGCCCAGGGGCGAGGTGGTGGACCTGCCGCACGGCGGCACCGTGCTGGACTTCGCCTACCACGTGCACACCGAGGTGGGACACCGCTGCCGCGGCGCCAAGGTCAACGGCCGCATCGTGCCGCTCACCTACCAGCCGCAGAGCGGCGACCGCGTGGAGATCCTCACCGCGAAGCAGGCCGAGCCCAGCCGCGACTGGCTGTCGCCGCACCACGGCTACCTCAACAGCTCGCGGGCGCGCGACAAGGTGCGTGCCTGGTTCCGCCGGCTGGCGCACGACGCCAACCTCGCGGTGGGCCGCGTGATGTTCGAGCGCGAACTGAAACGCCTTGCGCTGCCCGAGGTCGACCTGGCGAAGCTGCCCGCGCACTTCCACCTGAAGACCCAGGACGAACTGCTGGTGGCGCTGGCGCTCAACGAGATCAGTACAGGCCAGGTCGCCCACGCACTGCAGGAAGCCGCGCAGCCGCTGGACGAGAAAGCCGCCATGCCGCTGACACCCGCGCGGCCGGCGCCGGCGCGCGACCCCGGCGCGCTCAGCATCGAGGGTATCGGCAACCTGCTCACCACGCTGGCGCGCTGCTGCCAGCCGCTGCCGGGCGACCCGGTACGCGGCTTCATCACCCGCGGCCGCGGCGTGTCGGTGCACCGCACCGACTGCGCCAGCCTCGCACGGCTCGCGCGGCGCGATCCGGACCGGGTGATCGACGTGGACTGGGGCAAGGCCAACCCCCAGGCCTACGAAGTGGACATCGAACTGCGCGGCTACGACCGCAAGGGCTTGCAGAAGGACGTTACCGGCGTGATCAGCAACGCCGGCACGCCGATCATCGCCTCCTCCAGCCGCGCCTTCGCGAAAAGCGGCGAGGTGGAAATGCGCTTTGCCCTGCGCGTGCGTGATTTCGAGCAGCTGTCCACCCTGCTCGGCCGACTTCTGGCGCTGCCGAACGTGGTGGAGGCGCGCCGCATCGGTAGCTCGCGCGCATCCTGAACGCGCGTTCCTGCGCCACGCAGCGCCGCAATGGCGCGATGCTAAAGTTTCATGGCGATCGTCCCTGATCGCGAGAACCAAACGGGCGGCCGTCCATGGCCGCACTTCTCCATGGTTTATTTGGGCTGCCAGCCATCATGAACGGACGCCGCGACCAGCACGAATCCGAATCCCGCGGACGCACCGAGCCCACGCTAGGCAATCTCGACCAGCTCGATGCACCTTCCCGCAGCGCATCGCCGCGCGACGAGCCGCCCTGGGAGGACACCGAGCCGCGCCGCCGCTGGCGCCGTGCTTCGGAGATGTCCAGCCATCGCCGCCGTGGCTGGCTGGTCCCCGTATTGGTACTCGCCCTGATCGGCGTGGTCGGCACGGCATGGGTCGAGCAGAACCGGCTGCGCAGCCTGCTGCCGCGCACCGAACTCAACGACGTGCTGAGCCGCGCCCAGCAGGCGCTGGCGGCCGGCCACCTGGACGGCAATGACGGCACCAGCGCGCGCGAACTGTTCCAGGCCGCGGTAGCACTGGAGCCGGACAACGACATGGCGCGCAACGGCCTGCACCAGGTCGGCATGGCCGAACTGTCGCAGGCCGACGCCGCGCTGCAGGCCGGCCAGTTCGACGTGGCCGCACAGAAGGCTGCAGTGGCGCGCGAACTGCTCGGCGGCGGCAGCGATGTCGACCGTCTCGACCAGCAGATCGCCACGAAGCGAGCCTCGCAGGTGCAGGTCTCGGTGCTGGTGCAGCAGGCGCAGCAGGCCTTTGCCGCCAACCAGTTCGGCGGCGAGCACGGCGCCGGCGCGCTGTACCGGCAGGTGTTGCAGGCCGACCCCGGCAATGCTGTGGCGCGCCACGGCCTGGATCAGGTCGGCGATGCCCTGGCCGCACAGGCACAGAAGGCGCTGGACGCGAACGACGGCAGCAGCGCCGACGCCGACATCGAACAGCTCGCCGCGTTGCTGCCGAACAATGCCGCCCTGCCCGGCCTGCGTGCGGCCCGTGCGCAGACCCAGCAGCAGGACCGCGCCGCGCTGGACAGCGCGCTGCAACAGGGCGACGAAGCGCTGCGTGCCGGTCGCATCGACGGCCCCGGCGATGACACCGCCCTGGCACATTACAAGGCCGCGCTGGCACTGAGCCCGGACAACCCGCAAGCGGAAGCCGGACTGGGCAAGGTGGCGCAGGCGCTCACCGTGCAGGCCAATGCCGCGCTGGACGCAGGCGACACCACTCAGGCTGCCCAACTGCTCGATCACGCCGCGGCGCTTGCACCGAAATCCGCCGACCTCGCCGCCGCCCGCGCGCGCCTGCAAGGCATGCAGACGCACAAGTCCGCTTCCGCCACCGCGCCTGCAAACGCTGATCAGGCAGCCCCCGCCCCGCCGCCCGCCTTGACGCCCCAGCAGAGCGCGCAGGTCGCGAACCTGCTGCAACAAGCCCAGGCTGCAACGCAGCGCGGCGACATCATGCTGCCGCCCGGCAACTGCGCCTACGACCTCTACCGCAATGCACTGGCGATCGACGGCAACAACGCCGCCGCGCAGCAGGGTCTGCAGGCCCTGCCGGACGCAGTGCTGCAGTTGTTCAACCGCGCTCTGGCCGCGGGCGACCTCGCCCGTGCGGGCCAGATGCTGGACAACCTCGCCGACCTCGCGCCCGGCGACCCGGCGCAGGGTACGCTGCGCCAACGTCTCGCCGAGGCATGGCTGGACCAGGCCGACCGCCAGCTCGCCCAGGGCAATCGCATCGGTGCCGCGCAGTCGCTGGAACAGGCACGCAAGCTGGCGCCCAACCACCCGCGCGTGCTCGACCTTACCGCGCGCCTGCAGTCGGGATCCTGATAAGCGCATGACGGTCCTGGTTTTCGGCGGCAGCAGCCAGATCGGCTATTTCCTCCTGCCGCGCCTGCTGGCCGGCGGCGCATCCGTACTGGCCCTGAGCCGTCGTGTGCACGACTCGCAAGCCGGCGGCGTACGCTGGCTGCCGGGCGCACTGCCCGACGCCGTACCGGACGAGTTGCCCATGCCCTCGGCCATCGTCAGCTTCGGCCCGCTGGGACCGTTCGCCCAGTGGCTGGCGCGCGCGGACTTCGGCAGCGAGCCGCCGCGGGTGGTCGCCACCAGTTCGATGAGCGCGGAAACCAAGCGCGGCTCCAGCGTGCCCGCCGAACGCACCATCTCCCAGCTGCTGCGCGACGGCGAACAGGCGCTCGCCGCGGCCTGCGCCAGCCACGGTGCACCGTGGACCGTACTGCGCCCCACCCTGATCTACGGTGCGGGACTCGACAAGAGCCTCAGCCCGATCGCCCGCCGCGCACTGCGCACGCGCCTGTTCCCCCTGCCGGCCGGCCGCGGCCTACGCCAGCCGGTGCACGCCGAGGACATCGCGCTCGCCGTACTCGCCGCACTGGATTGCCCCGCCAGCGCAGGACGCGTCCTGTCCATCGGCGGCGGCGAGCGCCTCACCGCCGACGCGATGTTCGCCCGCGTCCGACAGAGCCTGCCACGCAGCACCATGCCGCTGCCGCTGCCGTCATGGCTGCTGCGCACGGGGCAGCGCATCGCACCGAAGAAACTGCGCGGCCCGCTGCAACGGCTCGATGCGGATCTGGTGGCGGACAACGATGAAATTGAGCGCCTGCTCGGGATCCGGCCACGGCCGTTCCAGGTCGAAGCCGGGATGTGGTTTCCCGTAAAGGGGTGACGCCTGCGGCAGGCTGATCCCACGACGCCGCGTTTTCGCAACGGACAAAGCGGCCCTTCAAAAGGCAAGCGGGTCGCGCCGGGTCAATCGGCATCCTCCGTCGACTGCTTGTCGCCGTTCACCCCCAGCGTGCGCACCGCAGCGAGCGCTCGAGCCGGGCCAGACGCACTTCCAGGACTTCGGGGTTTACCGAATTCATGCGTGTTCCTTTGCGGTGGGTGGGGACGCGGCGGACGCTAGCACCCGGCTGAACCCTGCGGCAATCGCCCCTCCTTGTCGATAATCTGCCGCCCCATTCGTCGCTGCAGCGAAAGGCCGCTTGCGCGGCCTCGACCGAACCCCACAAGGAATCCCGCCATGAACCTGCAGCTCTACATGCACCCGCTCTCCTCGTTCTGCCACAAGGTGCTGATCGCGCTCTACGAAAACGACACGCCGTTCGAGCCGCGCTTGGTGCGGCTGGACGACGAGGCTTCGCGCGAGGACTTCCGCAAGGTATGGCCGATCCTGCGCTTTCCGGTGCTGCGCGACGAGGCGCGCGGCCGCACGGTGCCTGAGTCCAGCATCATCATCGAGTACCTCGCGCTGCACTATCCGGGCCGCACGGCGCTGCTGCCCGCCGATCCGCAGGCAGCACTGGACGTGCGCGAGCGCGACCGCTTCTTCGACCTGTACCTGCACGTGCCCACGCAGAAGGTCATCACCGACCGGCTGCGCCCCGAGGGCGGCCATGACGAGATCGGCGTGGCGCAGGCGCGCGCACAGCTGCGCACGGCCTACGCCCTGCTCGAGCAGGAGATGGACGGGCGCAGCTGGGCGACGGGCGATACGTTCACCATGGCCGACTGCGCGGCGGCGCCGCCGCTGTTCTATTCCGACTGGGCCGAGCCGCTGGACGGCTTTCCGCACCTCGCCGCCTACCGGCAGCGACTGATGGAGCGCCACTCCTTCGCCCGCGCGTTGCGCGAGGCGGAGCCATACCTCCAGTTCGTTCCGAAGGCTTAACCGTAGGAGCGCACCCTGTGCGCGAAGGCTCTGGCGCTCGATCGAGGCCAAGGCATGCGCGCACAGGGTGCGCTCCTGCAGCGGCCGGGCTTCAGGCCAGCGCCAACACGTCGCCCAGCAGCGCCTGCGCGGTGACTTCCGGCCCCGCGCCCGGCCCCTGGATCACCAACGGCTGGGTGTGATAGCGGGTGGTGGTGAGCGCGAACTGGTTGTCGGTGCCGTAGAGGCGCGCGGCGGGATGGTTCGCCGGCACTTCGGACAGGCCCACGCGGGCAAGGCCGCGCTGGTTGAGCCGGGCGAGGAAGCGCAGCACGTGGCCGCGCGCCTTGGCCTCGGCGTGGCGGGCTGCCAGCGGTTCGTCGAGTTCCTCGATACGGGCGAGGAACTGCTCGGTATCCAGCGCGCGCAGCGGTTCGGGCACCAGGCCCTCCACCTGCACCTCGTCGCAGCCCAGCGCGAAGCCCGCGTTGCGGGCAAGGATCAGCAGCTTGCGCGCCACGTCCTCGCCCGATAGGTCGGCGCGTGGATCGGGCTCGGTGTAGCCGCGCTCGCGCGCCTCGCGCAGCAGCACGGAGAACGGCCGGCTGCCGTCGTAGCTGTTGAAGAGGTAGGAGAGCGAGCCGGAGAACACGCCCTCCAGCGTGAGCAGCGCATCCCCGCAGTGGCGCAGCCGGCGCAGCGTGGACAGCACCGGCAGGCCGGCGCCGACGGTGGCGGAATCCCCGTAGCGCGCACCGTGGGCGAGCGAGGATTGCAAGGCACGCCAGCCCGGCAGCTCGCCGCCGGCCAGCGCCTTGTTCGCGGTGACCACGTGGTAGCCGCGTGCCAGCCACTCGGCATGGCGCGTGGCGAGCACGGCGCTGGCGGTGGCGTCCACGATCACCTTGGTCGCCGCGCCGCTGGCATCGAGCGCGGCGAGCAGGGCTGCGTCGTCGCGCGGTGCGCCGTTGACCTTGAGCTGCTCGCGCAGGTTGCGTTCGGCGAGCCTGGCGGGGTCGGTCTGCTGGCGACGCGAGTTGGCCGCGCCGACCAGCCGCAGCGCGGCGGCCGCCGGCGTATTCAGCAGCTTGAGGAAGGCCCCGCCGACGACGCCGGTGCCCAGCAGTGCCACCGCGAACGCGGGCGCCGCCTCGCGCTTTGCCGTCGGCACGGCCTCGGCCAGCACCGCGCTCACGCGCCCACCACGCGTTTGGATTTGCCGGCGGCCACGGCGCGCGCCAGCGCGGCGTCGAGGTCGCGCAGCAGGTCGTCGCCGTCCTCGATCCCCACCGACACGCGCAGCAAGCTGTCGGCGATGCCCGCCTTGCGGCGCGCCTCCGGCGCCATCGCGGCATGGGTCATGGTGGCCGGGTGCGCGATCAGGCTTTCCACGCCGCCTAGCGACTCGGCCAGCGAGAAGTATTCCAGGCCGTCGACGAAGGCGGCGATCTGCGTCTCGCCGCCCTCCAGCTCGAAGCTGAGCATCGCGCCGAAACCCTGCTGCTGGCGCGCGGCCAGCGCGTGGTACGGATTGGCGGCGAGGCCGGGGTAGTAGACCTTGCGCACGGCGGCGTGGGCATCGAGATGCGCGGCGATGCGCACGGCGTTCTCCTGGTGCTGGCGCAGGCGCACACCCAGCGTACGCAGGCCGCGCAGGGTGAGGAAGCTGTCGAACGGCGCACCGGTGAGGCCGTTGCAGTTGCCCCACCACTTCAGCTGGTCGGCGACCGCCTGGTCGCGCGCCACCACGGCGCCGCCCACCACGTCGCTGTGGCCGTTGATGTACTTGGTGGTGGAGTGCACCACCACGTCGGCGCCCAGCGTCAGCGGCTGCTGCAGCGCGGGCGAAAGGAAGGTGTTGTCCACCACCACCAGTGCGCCGACCGCATGCGCGGCATGCGCTACGTGGCGGATGTCGGTGATGCGCAGCAGCGGGTTGGACGGGGTTTCCACCCATACCAGCGCAGGCTTCGCGGCAAGGCCTGCGGCCAGCGCGGCCGGGTCGGTGAGGTCGGCGAACTGCACCGCGAAGCGGCCCTTCTTCGCCCACGCGTCGAGCAGGCGCCAGGTGCCGCCGTAGCAATCGTGCGCGGCAAGCACCGTGGCGCCGGCCGGCACCAGCTCCAACGCCAGCGCCACCGCGGCCATGCCGCTGGCGGTGACCACCGCGCCGGTGCCCTGCTCCAGCTCGGCGAGCGCATTGGCGAGCAGGTCGCGGGTGGGATTGCCGCTGCGCGAGTAGTCGTAGGGCCGCTTGCGGCCGAAACCCTCGAAGCTGTAGTTGGTGGACAGATGCAGCGGCGGCACCACCGCGCCGTGCTGGGTGTCGCTCTCGATGCCGGCGCGCACTGCGCGGGTACAGGGGGACGTGGTCTCGCTCATGGTGGCACTCCAGAAATTCGATGTGTCGCGACGGTGTTGCGGTGGTGATGCTCAGCGCAGGGCTTCGCGCAGGAGCGGCGCGAGCTGTTCCGGTTCCTTGAGAAAGGCGTCGTGGCCGTAGGGCGACTCCACCACTTCCAGCGTGGCCGGGCCGCGCAGGCGGCGCTGCAGCTCGCAGAGGTCGGCCAACGGCACCAGGCGGTCGGAGGGGAAGCCGATCAGGGTGGCCGGCAGCGGCACCTGCTCGGGCGCCACGTCGTGCAGGTCGATGGATTCGGACAGCGCGAGGAAGCGCTCGGCGTCGAAGCGCTCCACGAAACGGCGGCCCTGGTGCTCCAGGTAGTCCTCGACCGGGAAATGGAAGCGGTCGCCACGCCACTCCGGGCCTCCGGCGAAGCGGCGGCCGAACTCGGCGCTACCGCGATAGGTGGTCATCGCCAGCTGGCGCGCCAGCGCCAGCGCCTCGTCCAGCTGGCCACTCTGCTGGCCCAGCCGCACGATGCCGCGCTGCACGCTGCGCTGCGCGGTGGAAAGCGGGTGGGCGCGGTGCGCGCCGGCCAGCAGCACCAGTCGTTCCGCCCGCTGCGGGTGCCGCGCGGCGAACGCCAGCGCCACCATCGCGCCGTAAGAGGAGCCGACGAAGGCGTGCGCCCTGGCGATGCCCAGCGCATCCAGCAGCGCGGCCAGCGCGTCGGCCTGATCTTCGCTGGAGACGGTGGAGGCGCCGAGTTCGGCCGGGGTGAGCCAGTCGATCGCCAGCACGCGGAAGCCGCTGAGGTCGATCGCCGCACCCTCGGCCACCAGTTCCTGCCACCAGCCCGGCGCGGCATCGGCCGGCGCGGTGACGTCGCGGTTCGCGGAGATGCCACCCTGCACGATCACGGTGGGCGCATCCGGCGCGCCGCACCACAGGTAATGCACGTCGACCCCGCGCGACCCGCTGCCGTACTTCGGGGCGAGGGCGAGCCGCCGCGTGCTGCGCTGCTCGCCGAGCGCGACGCGCGTGCGCGCAGCGGCCGGGAAGGCGACCACTTCGGCGCTACATACGGTACGGGTTTCGGGCAGCTGGCTCATGCGTCTCTCCGTTAGGCATCGCCTGCGGATGCCGGAGAGGAGCCCGCGCGTACGGCACGAGTGCCGCCTGCGCAAGCCGCCCATCTGCCGGGGCGCCTTGGCGCCGCCGCAGGAGTTGGCACCGTCGCGGAACATTCCGCAGGTTGCCCCGGCTTCAAAGGGCCTGTCCCTCAGCCGGTCTCGATGAGTGCGGAAGATATTGCCGGCGCCCTGCAAGCCTGTCAATAGACGTCTAAACGTCTGGACGTTCATATGCATATTCGTGATATGTATTTGCCGGCCTCACAAAGGCCGACGCAAGCTGGAAGCAACGTCCGCAAATGGAAGGCCCAAGCACCGTATCGACCATGGGCATCCAAGCCGATCTTTCCGCCAGCGTGGGCCGCACCTCGCTGATCCGCCTGCGCCACGCCAGCGAGCTCACCGGCTGCGAGGTGTCGGCCAAGGCGGAGCTGCTCAGCCCCGGCGGCTCATCAGGGACCGCACCGCGCCAGGGCTGCTCTGATCCATTCCACGCACCCGTACCCGCATGGCTGGAGCAGGCGCTTCCGGACGAAGCCCCGGCCCGGCGCCAGGCACGGACGGAAGCCGAACTGCACGCATTCGCCAAGGCGCTCTGAAGCGCTGCCCCTGCGCAGCCACGCGCAAGCCAGTGCCGCTTCATGCGCTTCCTGCTAGCGTGCGTGGATGAACGCCCCCACTCCCCCTGATCCGCGCGCCGCGCTGCGTCGCGACGGCTTCGCCTTCGTCACCGCCGACACCATGCGCGACTTGCTCGACGCGACCACGATGACCGACTGGCCCGCGTTCGCCGCGAGCTGGAACGAACTCGGCGACGACACCTACCTCGCCGCGCGCGGCCGCCACCGCCGGCGGCGCCACGCGGTGTTCGCTGCCGCTGCCGACGGCACGATCCGTCGCGAGCCGCACCAGCCGCACTACCAGAGCCTCGCCTACAACACCTTGCAGGGCGACATCGAACGCTGGTTCGAGCCGATCGAGCCGGCGATCGCCGACGGCGCCAGCCTGCGGCGCATCCTCGCATTCTGCCGCGACAGCTTCGGCGCGCTGGCGCCGGACGTACGGCAATGGCGCATCGAGGTGCACCAGTTCCGCATCGAGGCCCGCGCCGACGCGGCCGGCGAGCCCACGCCCGAGGGCATGCACCGCGATGGCGTGGACTACGTGCTGGTGCTGCTGGTCGACCGTGAGAACATCGAGCGCGGCACCACCACCATCCACGCCCCCGACGGTCGCGAACTGGGCCAGTTCACGCTCGCCCGCGCCTTCGACGCCGCCCTGGTCGACGACCACCGCGTGTTCCACGGCGTCACCCCGGTGATCCCCAAAGATCCCGGGCAAGCCGCGTATCGCGACGTGCTTGTGGCGACCTTCAAGGCAAGCGTGAACGCCCACGCCGCACCAAGATAGTGCGCGGGGGGCGCAAGCTCCCACGTTCAGGTACGCTGAAAAAAGCGGGCAACGCGGCATCAGCCCATGCCCGCAACAACATGCGCCGACGCACCAGGAGCCAACAAGGCGCACAACCTGACGTCGAGAGCGGCGTCTTCTGCAAAGGGGCACACCATGACTCATCGTCATTTACGGCAGTCAGCTTCCGTACGACCCATTGGTTTCCCTCGACATGCACTCGCCAGCGCCTGCGCGGCCACCCTGCTCGGCCTGACTCTGGGCGGCACGGCGGCAGCCCAGCAGGCGCCACCCACACCGGCCGGCAACGCACCGGCGCAATCCAGTCAGCAGACGCCGGCCGCTCAGAAGAAGAACGCGAAGAAGCCGGCCCGTTCCGAAGACAAGGTGAGCTACCTCGATGCCGTGGTGGTCACCGGCATCCGCGGCAGCATCGAGAACTCGCTGAAGGCCAAGCAGAACTCCGACGACATCATCGAAGCGATCTCGGCCGAGGACATCGGCAAGCTGCCCGACGCCAGCATCGCCGAGAGCCTATCGCGCGTGCCGGGCCTGGCCACCCAGCGCCTGGACGGCCGCGCCAACGTGATCTCGATCCGCGGCATGTCGCCCGATTTCTCCGGCACCACGCTGAACGGCCGCGAACAGGCCACGGTGGGCGAGAACCGCGGCGTGGACTTCGACCAGTACCCCGCCGAGCTGATCAGCGGCGCGGCGATCTACAAGACGCCGGACGCCAGCCTGATCGGCCAGGGCCTCTCCGGCACGATTGACCTACACACGATCAAGCCGCTGGACCTGCCCAATCGCGTGATCACCGCGAACCTGCGCGGCGAGCACACCACCAACGGCGACCTCAGCCCGAGCAGCGACGTGGGCACGCTGGGCCACCGCGCCAGCCTGTCCTACATCGACCAGTTCCTCGACCACACCCTGGGCGTGGCGGTGGGTTTCGCCCAGCTCGACTCGCCGATCCAGGAGAAGCAGTACGGCTACTGGTGGTGGAGCGTGGACAACGGCACCGCCGGCATCGACCAGAACTGGGGCGGCCCGCACACCCCGGGCATACCCGACAACGTGGTATCGCAGGAGGGCATGCAGCTGCGCGCGCAGTCGCAGCGCCAGCTGCGCAACGGCCTGATGGCGGTGGTGGAGTGGGCGCCGGGCGACCATTACCACTCCACGCTGGATATGTACTACTCCACGTTCGACAACAAGAAATACACCAACGGCGCGCAGTGGTCCGTCAGTCCGTGGGACAACGTGAGCTACGCCAACGTGGGCACCATGAACGCGCTGCCCTACCCCATCGTCACCTCAGGCACGATCAGCGGGGTGAAGCCGATCCTGCAGAACGAGTACAACCGCGAACGCGACAAGCTGTTCTCGGTGGGCTGGAACAACCAGTACGACTTCGGCAACGGCTGGAACGCGATGGCCGACCTGTCCTACTCCAGCGCCAAGGTGAACCTGCGCGACGCCTACATGTTCATGGGCCTGCCCGCCGGCACCTTCAGCAACGTCAACTTCAACACGCCCATCGGCTTCGGCTACCCGGACTTCTCCACCAGCGCCAACCTCGCCGACCCGAACACCATGCTGTTCACCGACCCGGACAACTACGGCTACAACGGCCGTGAGGAGTTCGACCACCAGAAGGACACGATCAAGGCGATCCGGCTGGAGGTGAGCCATCCGCTGGGCTGGATCTTCAGCGACTTCGTGCTGGGCGTGGACTACTCCGAACGCGTGAAGAACAAGCAGGCCGACGTGTTCTTCGCCTGGCTGAACGGCAACGGCTCCACCAGCGCCACCTACAACAACAACTTCGGCATGCCGCTCAACACCGCCTACCTGGGCAGCCCCACCCGCCTCGGTTACGGCGGCATCCCCGGCATCGTGTACTACGACGTGCTGGGTGCATTGGGCAACCAGTTCTACCTCACCGAGGAAAACGGCCAGGGCGACTGGAGCCGCAACTACACGGTGAAGGAGAAGGTGCCGGTCGGCTACCTGAAGTTCGACATCGACACCACGCTGGGCGGCATTCCGCTGACCGGCAATGTGGGCGTGCAGATGGTGCACACCGACCAGTCCTCGCAGGCCTTGCAGACCAACGGCAACACCCTGGTAGGCGCCCTCAACGGCGGCACCCGCTACAACAATGTGCTGCCCAGCCTGAACCTGGTGTTCCATCTCACTGACCGCCAGGACCTGCGCTTCGGCTTTGCCAAGACCCTGGCGCGTGGCCGCATCGACGACGAGAAGGTGTCGAGCTCCGCCAGCGTGGCGCTGGTGCAGCAGGGTCCCGGCGCGGGCCAGGTGCTGTGGTCGGGCAGCGGCGGCAACCCCAAGCTGAAGCCCTATGTGTCGGTGGGCACCGACCTGTCGTACGAGTTCTATTTCGGCAAGTCCAGCTACTTCGCCGCGGCAGTCTTCAACAAGAACCTGCTCAACTACATCTACAACCAGACCACGCTGAATTACGACTTCTCGCACTACACCAACAACGATCCCACGCTGACGCCCACCAGCCCGTACGGCTCGTTCACCATGCCGCTGAACGGTACCGGCGGCAAGATGCAGGGCCTGGAGCTCTCGGGATCGCTGGAAGGCGGGCTGGTGGCGGATGCGCTGGACGGCTTCGGCGTGCAGGCCAACTTCTCGCTCACCAACAGCACGATCCCACAGAACTCGATCGCCTCGATCCCAGGCGCACCGTCCACCTTGCCGGGCCTGTCGCGCAAGGTAGCCAACCTCGCGCTGTTCTACGAAAAGTACGGCTGGTCGGTGCGCATCGCCGAACGCTACCGCTCCTCCTTCACCGGCGAGGCGGTGGCGCTGTTCGACCAGCTCGGCTACACCAAGGTGCTGGCCAACAAGCAGACCGATCTCCAGCTCGGCTATGCCTTCGACCAGGGCAAGTGGAAGGGCCTGACCCTGCTGTTGCAGGTGAGCAACCTCACCAACTCCTCCGACTCGACTGTGCAGGTCTCCGGTCTGCCCAACAATGTGCAGTTGACGCGCCCACTGGAATTCGACACCTGGGGCCGCACCGTGATGTTCGGGGCGAACTACAAGCTGTGACACACCGGTCGCCGCCACCTGCCTGCGCGCCGGGCAGGTGGCGGCACGTCGACCACGTCCCCGCCGGCTTCAGGTTGGCTAGTTGCGCGGCACCGCCGCAGAACCGGCCAGGATGCCGCCATCGACATGGATCTCGCTACCCGTCATGTACGTCGCCTCGTCCGAGGCCAACAGCACGGCTACCGCGGCAACCTCCTCCGGTCGACCGAAGCGACGCAGCGGCGTGTCCCTGACGAAAGCCGCCATGTTTTCCTGCCGCTCCGCCCCGCTGCCAAGCATGGGTTCCCACATCGGCGTCAGCACGGCAGCCGGGTGGATGGCGTTGCAGCGCACCCGCAGCCCCTGTTCCGCGCAATACAGGGCCACGCTCTTGGTGTGGTTGCGCACGCCCGCCTTGCTCGATGCGTAGGCTGCCGCCGCAGGAATACCGACCACGCCGGAGCGCGATGAAAGGTTGATGATCGAACCGCTGCCGGTGGCTCGCATCGCCCGGATCGCCTCGCGACACCCGAGGAATACGCCATCCAGATTCGTCTCGTGCACGCGCCGCCAGTCGGCGAGGCTCGCATGCTCCGGATCGTGGGGTGCTGCTCCCTCCTCGAAACCAGTGATGCCCGCGTTGTTCACCAGCACATCCAGCTGCCCGAAGCGATTCAGTACGCAATCCATGCACTGCTTCCAGTCCGCTTCATCGCGGACATCCAACCGCAGGAACATCGCCCGCCGCCCCAGCCACCTCGCGACGTCCTCGCCCGACATACGGTTGATGTCCGTCACGCAGACCATTGCGCCTTCGCCCACGAAAGCTGCAGCGATGGCTGCACCGATACCGGCGGCCGCGCCGGTCACCAGCGCGGTCTTGCCTGTCAAACGTCCCATGATCCGTCCTTCGCCGAAAGTCAGAACGGCAACGCGCTGCGAAGCGCCTTGCCAGCAGCTAACGCTCAAACGAGGTTCATGGCACGTCGCTCCTTGGCCTATTCCGGGAGGAAACCGGGCTGTCGCCGATGCGCCACTGCGTGGCAGGCGGATTGGCCGGCTACAATAACAGGTTCGCGCTTTCCCTCTGCCTTGTAGCCATGTCCACGCATCTCGCCGAAACCCGCCGCCGCCGCACCTTCGCCATCGTCAGCCATCCCGACGCGGGCAAGACCACGCTGACCGAAAAGCTGCTGCTGTTCGGCGGCGCGATCCAGATGGCGGGCTCGGTGAAGGGCCGCAAGGCCGCGCGCCACGCCACCTCGGACTGGATGGCGCTGGAAAAGGAGCGCGGCATCTCGGTGACCTCGTCGGTGATGCAGTTCCCCTACGAGGGCAAGATCGTCAACCTGCTGGACACGCCGGGCCACGCGGACTTCTCCGAGGACACCTACCGCGTGCTCACCGCGGTGGACTCGGCGTTGATGGTGATCGACTGCGCCAAGGGCGTGGAGGAGCGCACGATCAAGCTGATGGAGGTGTGCCGCCTGCGCGACACGCCGATCATGACCTTCGTCAACAAGCTCGATCGCGAAGGCAAGTCGCCGATCGAGCTGCTGGACGAGGTGGAATCGGTGCTCGGCATCGCCTGCGCGCCGCTGACCTGGCCGATCGGCATGGGCAAGCGGCTGAAGGGCGTGTACCACCTGCTGCTCGACGAGGTGCACCTGTTCGAACAGGGCAAGAACTTCACTCGGCAGGATTCCACCATCTTCAAGGGCCTGGACGCGCCAGGACTGGAAGCCGCCATCGGCGGTGAGGCGCTGGCCGAGCTGCGCGAGGAGCTGGAGCTGGTACAGGGCGCCGCTCCCTCCTTCGACCTCGGCGAATACCTCGCCGGCAAGCTCACCCCGGTGTTCTTCGGCTCGGCGGTGAACAACTTCGGCGTGCAACTGCTGCTGGACTTCTTCGTCGAGCACGCGCCCGCGCCGCGACCGCGCGCCACCACCACGCGCGTGGTGCAGCCGGAGGAGGAGAAGCTCAGCGGCTTCGTATTCAAGATCCAGGCGAACATGGACCCGGCGCACCGCGACCGCGTGGCCTTCATGCGCGTGTGCTCGGGCACCTACTCCGCCGGCATGAAGATGATCCAGACGCGCACGAACAAGGAAGTGCGCATCGCCAACGCGCTCACCTTCATGGCCAGCGACCGCGAGATCGTGGAAACCGCCTACCCCGGCGACGTGATCGGCCTGCACAACCACGGCACGATTTCCATCGGCGACACCTTTACCGAGGGCGAGCCGATCTCCTTCACCGGCATCCCCAACTTCGCGCCGGAGCTGTTCCGCCGCGCGCGCCTGCGCGACCCGCTGAAGATGAAGGCGCTGCAGAAGGGCCTGGCCCAGCTTTCCGAGGAAGGCGCCACCCAGTTCTTCCGCCCGCTGATGAGCAACGACCTGATCCTGGGCGCGGTGGGCGTGCTGCAGTTCGACGTGGTGGCCTACCGCCTCAAGGACGAGTACGGCGTGGACGCCGCGTTCGAGCCGGTGACCGTGGCCACCGCGCGCTGGGTGCATTGCGACGACGCGAAGAAACTGGAGGAGTTCCGCGAAAAGAATGCGATGAACCTCGCCATCGACGCCGCCGGCGAGCTGGTCTACCTCGCGCCGTCGCGGGTGAACCTGCAGCTGGCGCAGGAGCGCTCGCCCGCGGTGCGCTTCACCGCCACCCGCGAGCACGCGACGTCCGTGGAAATCTGACGCGGTGGCACGTGGCGGAAGTCACGCTGACGGGATGCCGCACGCCCGTTAGGCTTTGCGGCACTTCATCCAGGGGATTGCACGCATGAATGCCACACTGTCGCTTGCCTACGCCACGCCGGCCGCGACGCCTTCATGGAAGCGCTGGCTGGTGTGCTCGCCGCTGGCGCGCATCGCGATCTTCATGCTGCTGTTCATCGCGCTGAACCGGTCGAGCTCGGCGCTCGTCCACGTGCTCATGCATGGCACGGCCAAGACAGCGATGACCTCGGCGCTGACCTACCTCGCGGTCGTCCTGCTGCCGGCGATCGTCACCTACGTGTTCCTGGTCCGCGTCGTCGAGCGCCGCAAGCCGGAAGAACTGGCCCTGCGGCGCTGGCCCGATGCGCTCCGCGGCCTGCTGGCAGGCAGCCTGCTGTTCAGCGCCGTGGTGGCTGTGCTCTGGCTGCTCGGCAGCTATCACGTCACCGGCGTCAATCCCCACGCCGACTGGCTGCCGGCCCTGCTGGTCACCGGGATCGGCGCCGGCATCGGCGAAGAGATCATGTTCCGCGGCGCGCTGTTCCGCATCGCTGAGGAAGGCCTCGGCACCTGGGCGGCGCTGCTGGTCTCGGCGCTGTTCTTCGGCTTCGCCCATGCCGCCAACCCCGGCGCCACCGCGTGGAGCTCCACGGCCATCGCAATCGAGGCAGGCCTGCTGTTCGGCCTGCTCTACCACGTCACCCGCTCGCTGCCGATCTGCATGGGCCTGCACGCGGCCTGGAACTTCTGCCAGGGCACGGTCTACGGCATCCCGGTTTCTGGCCTGAAGGCCGACGGCTGGCTGGTGTCCACGCGTAGCGGCCCGGACTGGCTCAGCGGTGGCGTGTTCGGCGCCGAGGCCTCGGTGGTGGCGCTGGCGCTGTGCCTGCTGTGCTCGGCGGTCCTGCTGACGCTGGCCCTGCGGCGGCGCTCGCTGGTGCCGCCCAGCTGGCGGCGACGTTGAACTGGCTCTGAGGCCAGGCAGGCACCCGGCTATGGCTGGGCGCCCGCAGCGGTTACCCTGTGCGCAGCAGCAGCTCCTCCGCGCACGGCAGGAACGTGCGACGGCCAGCCCTTCGAAACGTTCGGCGAAACGACCATGCCCGCCACGACCCGCCCGACGCCCCGCAAGTACTCCTGGCTGGCGAACCAGCCGATCCAGCGCAAGATCCAGCTGGCCATCGCGCTGCTGCTCGGCGTGTCGCTGGCCGCCAACCTGCTCACGCTGGATTCGCTGCACGAGCAGGACGTGACGAGCCACTGGTACGTGCACACCTACTCGGTGCTGCAGCAAATCAACACGATCCACCATGCGACCGAGGCCGCCCAGGTCAACATCCGCGGCTACCTACTGGATCAGCGCGCCGACGAACGCAGCGCCTACCTCGCCAGCATGCAGGAGTTCGACGGGCTGGTTCGCCAGCTGCGCACGCTGACTGCCGACAACCCGCTGCAGCAGGCGCGCATCGACCGGCTCGAAAACCTGGCGGCACAGTGGCGCCAGGACGTGGATGCCGGCGTGCTCGCGCCACTGGCGAAACTGGGCACGCTGGATCCGGCGCAGCAGATGACGGAAAGACAGCGCATCCAGGGCAACTACATCGGGGACCGCTCCGTGCGAGCCACCAACGTCCTCGCCCTGCTCGACCAGATGAGCACCACCGAGCGGGATCTTCTGGCCAGCCGTACCGCGCGCCTGGACAGACTGACGATGCGCACCCGCGTGATCGACGGGGTATTCACCCTGCTCATGCTGCTGCTCGGCTGGTGGGTGATTTCGCTGTGCTTCCGCCTGATCACCCGGCCGCTGCGCCGCATCACGGACCAGATGACCCGGCTCGCCGCGCACGACCACAGCGTCGAGGTGCGCCAGGTGGAGCGTCGCGACGAGATCGGCGAGATCGCCCGCGCACTGCAGGTGTTCAAGGAGATGGCGGTCGAAACGCAGGACAACGCCCGGCTGAAAGGCCAGGTCGCGGCGATCTCGCGGCAGTTGCAGGAGGCCACCACCCACCGCGCGTTCGCCGAGCGGCTGACCAGCGAGCTGATGCCGCTGCTCAAGGCCGGGGTCGGCCTGCTCTACCTGCACGACGAACCCAGCGGGCGGCTCGACCTGATCGGCAGCTACGGCCTGCGGCTGGGCGCCAACCCCGCCGTGCGCTATCTGCCGGGCGAGGGCCTGGTCGGCCAATGCGCGCAGAACCGCCAGCCGATCGAGCTGGACCAGTTGCCGGACGACTACCTGCGCATCGACTCCGGCAGCGGCAGCTCCCTGCCACACCATCTGCTGATCCTGCCCGTGCTGCTGCGCGACCGCCTGATCGGTGTGCTGGAATTCGCCGGTTTCGAGACTCCGACGGCCCTGCATCGGCAACTGCTGGAACAGCTGCTGCCGATGGTCGCCCTGTCGCTGGACAACCTCAGCCGTGCGGTCCGCACCCAGGACCTGCTCGAACAGACCCAGGAGCAGACTGACCAGCTGCGCGTCAGCAGCATCACCATGCGCCAGCAGCAGCAGGCCCTGCGCGAATCGCACGACAACCTGCAGGCAAAGACCCTGGAGCTGGAGGAGCAGTCGCAGCGCCTGCTGGTCTCCGAGGAGGAGCTGCGCGTGCAGGCGGAGGAACTGCAGGCTTCGAACGAGGAACTGCGCCTGCAGAGCGACACCTTGCACGAGCAGAAGCAGACGCTCGAGGTGCTGCAGGCGGAGACCGCCGAGAAGGCGCGCGAACTGGCGCGTGCCAGCCAGTACAAGAGCGAATTCCTCGCCAACATGTCGCACGAGCTGCGCACGCCCTTGAACAGCCTGCTGATCCTTTCGCGCAGCCTGGCCGAAAACGCGGGCGGCCGGCTGGATGCCGAGGAAGTCGAGTCGGCGCAGATCATCCACGACGCGGGCGGCAGCCTGCTGCGCCTGATCAACGACATCCTCGACCTGTCCAAGATCGAGGCCGGCAAGATGGAACTGGCGCTGGACGACTACGCGCTGGAGGATCTTGCCCGCAGCCTGCGTCGCAACTTCGACCACGTGGCCCGGGACAAGCGGCTGGACTTCGGCGTGCAGCTGGCCGACGGGCTGCCCGACCGCATCCACACCGATCCCGGCAAGCTCGAGCAGATCGTCAACAACCTGCTGGCGAACGCCTTCAAGTTCACCGCCTCGGGATCGGTGCAGGTGCACATCGGCCGCCCGGCCGCCGACCTGCCGCTGCCCGCGTCGCTGGCGGGCCAGCCGTTGCTGGCGATCAGCGTGACCGACACCGGCATCGGCATCCCCGCCGACAAGCTGGAAAAGGTATTCGCCGCGTTCGAGCAGGTCGATTCCAGCACCAGCCGCCACTACGGCGGCACCGGCCTGGGCTTGAGCATCTCGCGGCGCATGGCCGGGCTGCTCGGTGGCGACATCACGCTGCGCAGCGAGAGCGGCCGCGGCAGCGAATTCACCCTGCTGCTGCCCGAACGCAGCGTGGCCGCCACGGCGGCACCTGCCACGGAATCACCGACGACGGCGCCCGTGCGGCCACTGCCGATTCCGGCGTTGCTGCCTGGCAGCCTGCCCGACGATCGCGAACGCATTGCCCCCGGCGACGCACCGATCCTGATCGTCGAGGATGACCCCGCGTTCGCGCGCATCCTCGCCGACATGGTTCGCCAGAAGGGCCACCCCATGCTGCTCGCCACCGACGGCGAGAGCGGGCTGGAACTGGCGCGTCGCTACCGTCCGCTGGGCATCCTGCTCGACGTGATGCTGCCGGGCATCGATGGCTGGACGGTGGCCGAGCGGCTGCAGGCGGACCCGGCCACGCGCGCCATCCCGGTGCATTTCCTCTCCGCAGCCGACGACGCCGCGCACAGCCGCGAACTCGGCGCGGTGGGCTTCCTCACCAAGCCTGTCAGTCGCGAGCAGATCAACGACGCGGTGGACCGCCTGCTGCACGTGGCCCGCGACCGCACGCGCCGCCTGCTGGTGGTGGACGACGATGCCGCCGAACGCAGCGCGCTGCGCAACCTGTTGCGGCAGGACCGCGTCGAGATCGACGATGCGGCCTCTGCCGAGCAGGCGCTGGAGCAGATCGCGCACAACGCCTACGACTGCATCGTGCTGGACCTCGGCCTGCCGGGCCTCTCCGGCATGGAGCTGCTGGAGCGCCTCGCCGCCGGCGGCAGCGTGCCGCCGGTGGTGATCTATTCCGGGCGCGACCTCAGCCGCGAGGAAAACCTGCGCATCCGCCAGTACACCGACAGCATCGTGATCAAGGGCGCGCGCTCGCCGGACCGCCTGCTGGACGAGGTCAGTCTGTTCCTGCACCACATCCGCCAGCAGCCGTCCGCCCGCGCGGCCGACGTCGCCGACGGGCTGCAGGGCCACCAGCTGCTGCTGGTGGACGACGACATGCGCAACCTGTTCGCGCTGTCGAAGGTGATGCGCGGCTGGGGGCTCAAGGTCAGCATGGCGCAGGACGGACCCAAGGCGCTGCGCATGCTGGACGAGGAGGATGCGCTGGAGCTGGTGCTGATGGACATCATGATGCCGGGCATGGACGGCTACGAGGCGATCCGGCAGATCCGCGCCCAGCCGCGTTTCGCGCAGCTGCCGATCATCGCGCTCACCGCCAAGGCCATGCGCGGCGACCGCGAACAGTGCCTCGCGGCCGGCGCGAACGACTATCTCTCCAAGCCGGTCGACCTCGACAAGCTCAACTCGATGATCCGTGTCTGGCTGCGCCGTTGAGAGCCTGATGAGCGGCGCGCCGGACGACATCGAACTGGAAGGCATCGAACTGGACCTGTTCGTCGAGGCGATGCGGCGGCGCCACGGCTACGACTTCAGCCAGTACGCGCCGGCTTCGCTGCTGCGCCGCGTGCGCCAGCTGGCCGAACGCCACAGCGACGGTGTGATCAGCGCACTCACCCAACGCCTGCTGCACGAACCCGGGCTGCTGCCGCAGCTGCTGGAGGGGCTGTCGGTGCCGGCCTCGGACATGTTCCGCGACCCTTCCGTTTTCCGCGCGCTGCGCGAGCGGGTGCTGCCGCTGCTCGCCTCGCACCCGCAGATCAACATCTGGCAGGCAGGCTGCGCACACGGCGAGGAGGTGTATTCGCTGGCGATCCTGCTGGAGGAGGCCGGGCTGTACGAGCGCAGCCAGATCTTCGCCACCGATCTCAGCGCTCACGCGCTGGAGCGCGCGCGCGAAGGCATCTACCCGCTGCGCACGGCACAACAATGGTCGCGCAACTACCTGGCATCCGGCGGCAGCCATTCGCTGGCCGACTACTGCAGCTCGCGCTATGGCCTGCTCAAGCTCGACGGGCGGCTGCGCCGCAACGTCACGTTCGCCCAGCACAACCTGGCGGTCGACGAGGTGTTCTGCGAGGCGCAGCTGGTGCTGTGCCGCAACGTGCTGATCTATTTCTCCAGCCCGCTGCAGCAGCGCTGTCTTGCGCTGTTCCGCGACTCGCTGGTACGCGGCGGCTTCCTCTGCCTGGGGCTGCGCGAGCGCCTGGGCTCCACCGGAGCCGCGACCGATTTCGTGCCCGTCGACGCCAACCTGCGGATCTACCAACGCAGCAGCGCGGCGGCGATGGAGCGGCGGCCGTGAAGCGGCCGGCCGCGATCGTGCTGGGCTGTTCGGCCGGCGGCCCCGAAGCGCTGAAGGCGGTGCTGGGCGGGCTCGATCCGCGTCTGCCGCAGGCGGTGCTGGTCTGCTGCCACACCGGTTCGGAGACGGTGGAGCTGTTGTGTGAGCTGCTGGCCCGCGCCTCGCGGCTGCCAGTGATCGAGGCCGCGGAGCGCGAGCCGGCGCGCGGCGGCGTGGTGCAGGTCGCCCCTGCCGGCTACCACCTGCTGGTGGAACGCGATCTGCATTTCACGCTGTCGGCCGATCCGCGTGTCAACCTTTCGCGCCCCTCGATTGACGTCCTTTTCGCCTCCGCTGCCGCAGCATGGCGCGACAGCCTGATCGGCGTGGTGCTCAGCGGCGCGAACGCCGATGGTGCCGAGGGCATACATGAGTTGCGCCGGCTGGGCGGCTGGGCCATTGTGCAATCGCCGGACAGTGCGTTGGCGCGCGCGATGCCGCAGGCGGCCATCGACCGTGCCGGTGCCGATCACTGCGTACCGCTGGATGCGATCGCCCCTCTGCTCAACCAGCTGTGCCTGCCATGAACGATACGCGTCCGAAGCTCCTGATCGTCGACGACACCCGCGCCAACCTCGTGGCGATGCGCCACCTGCTCGGCGACTGCGGTGCCGAGCTGGTCGAGGCGACTAGCGGCAACGAGGCGCTCGCGTTGTGCCTGGAACACGCATTCGCGCTGATCCTGCTCGACGTGAACATGCCCGACATGGATGGCTTCGAGGTGGCAACCCTGCTCGGCGAAGCCGAGCAGCTGCGCGACACGCCGATCATCTTCGTCACCGCCGCCTATGCCGACGACCTCAACCGCCTGAAGGGTTACCGCTCCGGCGCGGTGGACTACATCGCCAAGCCGATCAACGACACCATCCTGCGCTCGAAGGTGCGCGTGTTCCTCGACCTCTACAACGCGCGCATGCAGTTGCAGCAGGCGCTGGGCGAGCTGTCCGAACGCAATCGCCAGCTGCAGGAAGAGATCGCCGAGCGCCAGCGCGTCGAGGCCCAAGTGCGCCATCAGGCCACCCACGACATGCTCACCGGCCTGCCGAACCGCGCGCTTTTCCATGAGCGCTTGCGCGACGCCATCGCGCAACCCACGGCGCATGGCCGCGGCTTCGCGCTGGCCATGCTCGACATCGACGGTTTCAAGGCGGTCAACGACACCCACGGCCACCCCGTCGGCGATGCCCTGCTCAAGGCCATCGCCGGCCGCCTGCGCGGGCAGGTGCGCGCCGGCGACACGGTGGCGCGTCTGGGCGGCGACGAATTCGCACTGATCCTCGAAGACGCCACCGAGCTGCCGCTGCTGCTCCAACGCTGCCAGCAGCTGTGCAACAAGCTCGCCCTGCCCTACCCCCTGCCCGGCCCTTCCGGCGAGGTGGTGGCCCACGTCAGCGCCAGCATCGGCATCGCGGTGTGGCACCTCGACACGCCATCGGACGAAGCGCTGATCCAGGCCGCCGATCAGGCGCTGTATGAGGCCAAGCGGTCAGGCAAGAACCGCTGCCTGCTCGATGTGGCGACCGCCGCCTGAGCGCTCAGGGTTTGCGCCGCGGCGACAGCCACATCTCGATACGCGCGCGGAACACCTCGGTGTCCGCATCGTCGCGCACCCGCACCGTCACCGGCCACGCGCAAGCGTTGGCAGATTCGACGGCGGGATACTCCGGCGCGGCCGTCGCATGCATGCTGCCGCGTGCCTTGGCCAGGTATTCGACCGCCATGCCCTTCGGGATCCAGCGCATGCCGGCAGGGATCGTGGCCTCGGTCATCAGGCCCGCGCAGAGCTCGGCTAGGTTGCACAGCGCGATCGCGTGCACGGTGCCGATATGGTTGTGCACGCGACGGCGATCGCGGATCGCGATCTCGCAGCGCCCCGGCTCCAGCGCCACGAAGCGCGGCGCGATGGTGGCGAAGTAAGGCGCTTTGAGGCAGATCAGCCGGCCGTAGAGCCAGCGGCCGGCGGGCAGCCCGGAAAGCCGACGCCACAGTTTCAACGCACTGCTCATGTTCCTGGCTCCTGACAAGCGAACGGGGCGACGCACGCCCCGTTCGTCCGTGGTGCTGGCCGCGCGCGGCTTACGCCGCGTCGGCCAGCTGCTTGCGGCGTTCGTCCGCGCGGGTCGCGGCCGCGCCAAGTTCGGACGGATCGAAATCGTCCACCGAGATGAACTCGAACACCGCCGCGTGCACGCGCTTCAGCAGGTCGTGCTCGGCCTGGCTGAGCACGCCGGCGGCCAATGCCTCGGCCAGCTGGCCGTTGTAGTCGTGCGCCTTGAACTGGCCGGCCTTCAGGCCCTTCAGGAACTTGCGCTCCACCGGCTCGGCGGCGATCACGTCGGGCAGCAGCGCGTTCATGCGGCCCACGGTGTTGTTCGCGGTGGGCGTGAGGTACACCCACTCGGTGAGCCGGGCACGCGCCTCGTTCGGCGCGGTGAGCAGCGCGGCCACGCGACGGCCCAGGCGATCCGACGGCGGCACCTCGCGGCGCCCCAGCGGGAACACCAGCGCACGCAGCAGCCAGGCCACCGGGCGTACCGGGAAGTTGCGGATCGCGCCGTCCAGCGCGTTCTGGATCAGCCACATGCACTCGTGGAAGCCCCAGGCGAGGAAGGGGCGATCCGCCTCCGGCCGGCCGGTGTCCTCGTAGCGTTTGAGCATCGAGCTTGCGATGTACAGGTAGCTCAGCACGTCGCCCAGGCGCGCGGAGAGTTTCTCCTTGAACTTCAGCTTGCCGCCCAGCACGCCCATGAAGGTGTCGGCGCACAGCGCCAGTGCCGCGGAGTAGCGGTTGAGCTTGCGGTAATAGCGCCGCGTATAGGCGTCGCCCGCCGCCTCACCCATGCGCCCGCCGGAGAGGCCCATCGCGAAGCTGCGCACCGCGTTGGAGAGGCCGAAGCCAAGGTGGCCGAACAGCGCCTGGTCGAAGCTGCGCAGGCGCTGCCCGTAGTCGACGATGGACAGCGCATCCATTTCCTTCAGCACGTAGGGATGGCAGCGGATCGCGCCCTGGCCGAAGATCATCAGGCTGCGCGTCATGATGTTCGCGCCTTCCACCGTGATCGCGATCGGCACGCTGGACCAGCCGCGCCCGGCGTAGTTCTTCGGGCCGAGCTGCACCGCCTTGCCGCCGTGCACGTCCATGGTGTCGCCGGCCACCACGCGCGCCCACTCGGTGGCGTGGTACTTGGCGATCGCCGACGGCACGGCGGGCTTCTCGCCTCGGTCCACCGCCGCCGCGGTGGCGCGCGACAACGCGGTGGTGGCGTAGGTGAGGCCGCCGATGCGACCCAGCGCCTCTTCCACACCCTCGAAGCGGGCGATGGCGAGGCCGAACTGCTTGCGCATGCGCGCATAGGCGCCGGTGGCCGCGGCCGAACCGCGCATCGCGCCGGTGGCGTTCGACGGCAGCGAGATCGCGCGCCCCACCGACAGGCACTCCACCAGCATGCGCCAGCCGTGGCCGGCCATATGCGGACCGCCGATCAGGGTGCTGAGCGGCGCGAACACGTCCTTGCCGTGGATCGGGCCGTTCTGGAACGGGATGTTGAGCGGAAGATGGCGGCGGCCGATCTGCAGCCCCGGCGTGGAACGCGGCAGCAGCGCCAGCGTGATGCCGAGGTCGTCCTTGTCGCCCAGCAGGTGCTCCGGGTCGTACATGCGGAAGGCCAGGCCCACCACGGTGGCGACCGGCGCCAGCGTGATGTAGCGCTTGTCGAAGGTGAGCTTGATACCCAGCGTCTCCACCCCGTCCACGATCTGCTTGCAGACGATGCCGTAGTCGGGAATCGAGGTGGCGTCGGAGCCGGCGTAGGGGCCGGTGAGCGCGAAACAGGGAATCTCCTCGCCCACCGCGAGGCGCGGCAGGTAGTGGTTCTTCTGCTCGTCCGAGCCGTAGTGCAGCAACAGTTCCGCCGGACCCAGCGAGTTCGGCACCGCCACCGTGGACGCCACCGTGGCCGACATCGTCGACAGCTTCTGCAGCACCGCCGAATGCGCCAGCGCGGAGAACTGCAGGCCGCCGTACTGCTTCGGGATGATCATGCCGAAGAAGCGGTTCTTCTTGATGAAGTCCCAGATCTCCGGCGGCAGGTCGGCCAGCTCATGGGTGATCTGCCAGTCGTCGATCATGGCGCAGAGTTCTTCCACCGGCCCGTCGAGGAAGGCCTGCTCCTCCACGCTCAGTTCGGGCTTCGGCTGCTTCAGCAGCTCGTGCCAGTCCGGCTTGCCGGAGAACAGCTCGCCCTCGAAGCCCACCGTGCCGGCTTCCAGCGCGGTCTGCTCGGTCTCCGACAGCTTCGGCGTGACCTTGGCGAACATCTTCAGCAGCGGCGCGGTAATCTGCTTGCGGCGGAAGCCGTCCATCAGCAGCGGCACCGCGATGCCCAACTCGACGATCAGCAGGATGATCATCGTCCAGTACGCGCCGGCGAACAGGCCCACGACCAGTGTGGCCAGCGGCGCCGCGATCGCGAAGCTGCGCAGGCTGCTGCGGTGGTAGGCGCAGGCGCCGCTCGCGATGAGCGCCGCCAGCAGGGTCAGTATCACGGCCATCTCGACATCCTCGTTGCGGTCATGCTTGTTGCGATCGGGCGATGCGCCCGCCCGGACGGGCGGGCGCATCGCCCAGTGACTGGATGAAATTTGCGATTTCCCGGGTGAACGCGTCGTTGGCGTCGCCCGCCAGCATGTGGCTGGCGCCGGCCACCTCGACATGGCGCGCGTGCGGCACCAGGTGCAGGAATTCGTCGACCGTGGCGTGCGAGACCACGTCGCTGCGCTCACCCGAAAGCAGCAGCACCGGCACGTCCACCTGCGCGGCGGCGGCGAACAGGCGCGGCTGGTAGCGCTCGCTCTCGGCGATCAGGTCGCCTGCCAGCAGGGCCGGGTCCCAATGCCAGCGCAGGCGACCGTCGGCGCTCCCGCGCAGCAATGGGCGCAATTGCTCCTCGCTCTTGCGGCCGCTGCGGTGCGGCAGGTAGGCGGCAATCTGTTCCGCCGCCTCGGCGTAGCTGGTGAAACCGTCCGGATGCGCCTGCATGAAGGCGAGGATGCGTTCCACGCCGCGGGTCTCCCAGCGCGGCGTGATATCCACCAGCACCAGCGCGCGGAACGGCGCCGGCCGCGTCTCGCCCGCCGTCACTAGGCCGAGCAGGCCACCCATCGAGGCCCCCACCAATACCGGCAGGTCGGGCTGCGCGCGAGCCAGGCCCAGCAGATCGTCGGCGAACTGCTGCATGTGATAGCCGCCGTCCGGCAGGCGCCCACTCTCGCCGTGGCCGCGCGCATCGAAGCCGACGCAGCGGCAACCCTGCGCCGCCAGCGCGGTGGTCGCACCGCTCCAGGCGCCGCGGGTCTGGCCGAAGCCGTGCGCGAACAGCAGGGTCGGCGCACCGCCGGCATGACGCGTCTCCACGGCCAGGCGCAGGCCGTCGCCGGTATCGGCGAACCCGGTTTCGCAGCTGAGTGTCGATGGCGCGAGATTGTCCATACGGTCGAGTATGGATTGCTTGCTCCAGCGTCGTCAACCCGCCCATGCCTCGCCACGTGGATTACAAAGCCGGGCCCAACGGCTACCATACGGTCATGGATCCCAGCCCCAAACCGGAACGCACCCGTCTCACCGCGGAAGATTGGGAAGTCGCCGCCCTGCAGATGATCGCCGACCAAGGCGTGGGCGCGCTGGCTGTCGAAGCCTTGGCCCGACAACTCGGCGTCACCAAGGGCAGCTTCTACTGGCACTTCCGCACGCGCGAGGCCCTGCTGCAGGCGGCGCTGGAGCGCTGGGAGCAATACGGCGAACGCGAGGTGCTCGGCCAGATCGAGCAGATCGCCGACCCGCGCCTGCGCCTGCCCGAACTGTTCCGCCGCGTGGCGCACGAGCTGCAGCCGCACCGCGTCTACGCCGCCCTGCTGAAGGCGCTCGACCATCCACTGGTGGTGCCGGTGATGGCACGCGTGTCGCAACGGCGCACCGAGTTCCTCCATACCGCCTACCGCGAGGCCGGCCTGCCGCCACGCGAGGCGCTTAACCGCGCGCGGCTCACCTACGCCGCCTACGTCGGCTTCCTGCAGCTGAACTTCACCCTGGGCCTGCCGCGCATCAACCACGAGGAGTTCGACGCCTACGTGGAACACATGATCGCCACCCTGATCCCGGCCTGATCCATCCCGGCAAGAGTTTGCGAAACGGCGCCGCGGCGCCGTTTCTTTTCCAATGCGCCCTGTTGCACGCGACCTTGCAATGCCAGTGCTTGCAAACTACGGTTCCTCCTCTCTTTTGTCACAAGACCAGTGAGGAAACGATGGCACGCACCCTGGAAGCGCTTGAACGCTGGGTCAACGAAGTCGCGGCACTGACGCGCCCTGCACGGGTCCACTGGTGTGACGGGTCCGAAGCCGAATACCAGGCCCTGCTGCGGCAGATGCTGGCCGACGGCACCCTGATCGAGCTGAACCAGCAGACTCACCCGGGCTGCTACCTGCACCGCTCCAACCCGAAGGACGTGGCACGCGTGGAGCACGTCACCCTGGTCTGCCACCCGAACCAGGAAGATACCGGTCCGAACAACCACTGGATGGACCCGGCCGAAGCGCACGCGAAGATGGACACGCTGTTCGACGGCTGCATGGAAGGCCGCACCATGTACGTGGTCCCGTACTGCATGGGCCCGGTCGGCTCGCCGCTGTCGCGCTGCGGCGTGGAGATCACCGACAGCCCCTACGTGGTCGCCAACATGAAGATCATGACCCGCATGGGAACGGCGGCGCAGGAGCGCATCGAGCGCGAGGGAGACTTCGTGCGCGGCCTGCACTCCATCGGCGAGCTGGACCCGGAGCGCCGCTTCATCATGCACTTCCCCGAGGAGCTGACCATCAAGTCCTACGGCTCCGGCTACGGCGGCAATGCGCTGCTGGGCAAGAAGTGCCATGCGCTGCGCATCGCCAGCAACCAGGCCCGCGACGAGGGCTGGCTGGCCGAACACATGTTGATCGTGGGCATCGAGAACCCGCAGGGCAAGACACACTACATCGCCGCCGCCTTCCCTTCCGCCTGCGGCAAGACCAACCTGTCCATGCTGATTCCGCCCGAGGGCTACCGCAAGGACGGCTGGAAGGTGTGGACGGTGGGCGACGACATCTGCTGGATGCGCCCCGGCGCGGACGGCCGCCTCTATGCTATCAATCCCGAGGCCGGCTTCTTCGGCGTGGCCCCGGGCACCAGCAACGACACCAACCCGAATGCGCTCGAGAGCATCTCGCGCGACACCATCTTCACCAACGTCGCCGTCACCGCCGACAACCAGCCGTGGTGGGAGGGCCTGCCCGGCACCCCGGTCACCGACTGGCTGGGCCGCCCCTACGACCCGGCCAACGGCCCTGCCGCGCATCCCAACTCGCGCTTCACCGTGAGTGCGAAGCAGTGCCCTAGCTGGTCGGAGAAGGCCGAGGACGCGCAGGGCGTGCCGATCAGCGCCATCGTGTTCGGCGGCCGCCGTCCCTCGCTGCTGCCGCTGGTGATGGAGGCCCGCGACTGGGCGCACGGCGTGCTGATGGGCGCCGCGATGGGTTCGGAAACCACGGCCGCGGCCACGGGTGCGGTGGGTGTGCTGCGCCGCGATTCGATGGCGATGAAGCCGTTCTGCGGCTACCACTACGGCGACTATTTCCAGCACTGGCTGTCGTTCGACCGGCCCGGCGCGAAGCTGCCCAAGGTCTTCCACGTCAACTGGTTCCGCAAGGGCAAGGACGGCAAGTTCCTCTGGCCGGGCTACGGCGAGAACCTGCGCGTGCTGGAATGGATGATCGCGCGCGCGGAAGGCGAGGCCCGCGGCCTGGAGACACCAATCGGCATCCTGCCCGCCGCCGGCGAGCTGAAACTCGACGGACTGAGCCTGCCCCCCGCCACGCTGGATGAGCTGCTCGCGGTGGACCAGGCCGGCTGGCAGGCCGAGCTCGCCGCCATCGGCGACTACCTCGACAGCTTCGCGCCACGCCTGCCCACGGCCTTGCGCGAGGAGCAGCAGCGCGTGGCCGACGCGCTGGAGGCCGCACCGCGCAAGGTGGCCAGGGCCTGAGCGCCATGGCATCGTCGCGGATCGACACATCCGCGACGATGCAAACCCTTGCGCCTTGCGCGGCATCCAAGCTGGCAAGATGATCGCCGCCTGTCCAACCACCGACCGCTCGATGCCGCCAGCCCCCGTTGCCGCCGACAACGACACCGACGACGTCCGCGCGGCGGTAGCCGGCGACCGCCATGCGTTCCAGCGGCTGTACCGTCGGCACGTCGATCGCGTCTACGGCGCGCTGTGCCGGCTGGCCGGCTACGATCACGCCCGCGCCGAGGACCTCACCCAGGAAGCCTTCGTGCGCGCCTGGCAGAAATTGCCAGGCTTCCGCCACGAAAGCGCATTCGGCACCTGGCTGTACCGCCTTGCGGTCAACGTGGCGCTGATGGAGCTCCGCGCCCGCCGTGCCGACCCCGTCGGCTACGTGGACGAAGAACAACTGCCTGACCCCGGCGAGGTGCCGTTCTGCGCCGCCGAACGCGAGGAGCTGCAGCGGGCGATCGGCAAGCTGCCGCCACGGGCCCGAGCCGTGCTGGTGCTGCACGATGTCGAGGGCTGGCGACACGAGGAAATCAGCGACGAGCTGGACATGGCCGTCGGCACATCCAAAGCGCAACTGCACCGCGCGCGGCAGCTGTTGCGCCTGGCCTTGGGAGAAACACCATGAACGAATTCGAATGGCGGCAGCAGATGCGCAAGCTGCGCCAGCCGGCAGCGCCGAACCGCGACCTGTGGGACGCGATCGACGCGGCACTGGAAGACCGCGACGACAGCGCGACACTAGTGCGGGACACACGCCACGCTTCGCGCCAACCCTGGCTGCTGGCCGCCGCGCTGGCCGGCGTGTTCCTGCTGGCTGGCGGCATCGGCCTGCGCCTGCATCGCAGCGCCACTGCCACGATTGGCGGTGCCCCAGCACTGGCGAACACGTCCTGGAGCCCGTCCGACCCGCGCCTCAGCGGGGCTGCGATCGAGCTCAGCGCGGCCCGCCTCGAACTGCAGCAGGCCATGCAGCAGTCGCCCCACTCGCCCTCGCTGCAGCGCCTGCTGGCACGCACCGAGCAGCAACAGACGCAGCTGCGCCATCTCGTCCATGAGGCCGGCTGACCGACGCCAGGAACAACGATGAAGATCCCATGCTACGCCCCACTCCTGCTGTGCCTGTGTGTCGGCCAGGCCCTGGCCGACACGCCGATCAACCTGCAGCACGCCGCCACGCCCACCGCGCGGATCAGCGTCAGCAATGTCGCTGGCGAGGTGCACATCACCGCCTGGGATCGTCCGGCGATTCAGGTGGATGGCCAGCTCGGCGACGGTGCCAAACCGCTGGTGATCACCGGCAGCGATGGCGAGCTTTCGGTCAAGGTGCAGGCCCAAGGCGGCGGCGGCTGGTTCAACTGGGGCAACGACAACCGCATGGGGCCGACCATGCTGGACCTGCACGTGCCGCGCGGCGCCACGCTGGACGTGCACGTGATCAGTGCACCGCTGGTGGTCGACGGCATGGACGGCGGCGGCATCACCGTCAACACGGTGAGCGGCCGCTCACGCATCAACGCACGTACGCCCTCGCTCAATGTCGACAGCGTCAGCGGCAACATCGAACTGGCCGGTCATGCCACGCAGGCCAACCTGCAGACGGTGAGCGGCGACATCCTCGCCCCCGTGCTGGGCGACAGCGCGAAGTTGCAGACCATCTCCGGCCGCATCCAGGCCAGCGGCGGTCCGTGGCGCCAGTTCACGCTGAGCACCGTGTCGGGCGATGTGCAGCTCACCGGCGGCCTCGCACCTGGCGGCAAGGTCGGCATCGACAGCATGAGCGGCAACGTGCAGCTGCAACTGCCCGCCGGCACCTCCGCCACCGTGCATGCCAGCAGCTTCAGCGGCGACCTGCGCAGCGATTTCGGCACGGCGCAGAAATCCGAACACGGCCCCGGCAGCAAGCTCGACGCGCGCCTCGGCAACGGCAGCGGCTCGATCAGCGTCGAGACCTTCAGCGGCGACTTGCGCATCCGCACGTCGAACTGAGCCGCCCGCATCCATAAACGAGAACGCCGTCGCTGGGCGACGGCGTTTTCACGAGAGAAACTGAGGGCCTGCCCCGGATCAGAGATCCTGGTGGTATTGCACGTAAGGCGTGCGCGACTGGTCCGGCTCCGGCCCCATCGGCGTATTCGCGGGTGCGCCCGACGACCACAGATTCTGCGCACCCACGCTCAACGAGCCCTGCCACGGCAGATGCCAGGTCACGCCGAGGTCGATGCTGTTCCAGCGGCGATCGGGGCCATAGCTGCTGCCCGGCACGCCGGCCAGCGGCTGCATGCTGCGACCGACAATGGTGCCGCTGATCGGACCGTGGTCCACACCGAAGCTGACCGCTTTCTGGTCCAGCGTGCTGATGCCCATCAGATTGCCCGGCAACAGATGGATGCGGCCGACGCTGGCACCCACGTCGATGCCGCTCTTGTTGCCCAGCGCCAGGCGCCCGCGCGCGCTGAACTGGGAGCTGCTGTCGAAACCGGCGAGACCGTCGACGCTCGGCGCCACGCCGGGTAGCACGCGCGGCAGGCTGGGATTGTTGTTCGGCGTGCTGTTGGTGCCCACGCTCAGGCCGAGGCTGTAGGGCCCGTTGTTGTAGGTGGCACCCACCTCGCTGCCGACCACCTGCAGCGGGCTGTTGACCCAGGAGCGCTGGCTGAGGTCGGCATGAGCCTGCCAGTTCGGCGCCAGGCCGTACTGCAAGCCCGCGCTCGTCACACCGGTCGCATCGACGGCGTGGAACGACAACGGCGTGTCCCGCTGGGCCAGTACGCCGCTGCGGCTGTCCGCCTTGAGCACGAACAGGCGACCGTCCGTGCCGCGCCACAGCGGCACAATCGTGCCCGACTGCGCCTCGGCAACCTGCGCCGGCGGCTGCTTGAGCATCTGCGCGGCCAACTTGCCGTTGGCGTCGTCCACACTCTGACCGGCCGCCGCGAACGGCAGCAGGCACAGCAGCAATGGGGCAAGCAGGCGGCGCATGGTCAGATGGATCCGGTACGGCGATGTCAGCCAGGATAGGCGACAGAATTGTATCGCATTTTACATTTAACTAACACCGGCACAAGCCCTCGGTATAGTAATCAATGCCATGCTGTGACCGGCTTCTCGATAGACCGTCTTGCGCTCTGCCGGGTTCCTGCTGGCGGTGGCACCGATTCAGGATATAAGGACTGTCACACTGCCTCCCGATTGCCGGGTCGACCCTTTACATGAATGCAGCTTCCCCCCCACGCCCTGCACCCGAGCATCCCCCGGCAGACGGTCAGGCGGGCGTACCTGCGGCGATCGAGCAATTGCTGAAGGCCCACGACAGCTCGAGCGTGCTGGAAATCTGCGAACGCATCCTGGAGGACTTCGGGATTGCCGGCCAGTTGCACTGGCGCCCGCAGGACGCCAAGGACACCGGGCCGTGCGGCTGGCGGCTCGACCTGGCGGAAGATACCCAACGCCAGCACGTGCTCACGCTGAGCCGCGACGAACCGGTCGACGGGGCCGTCCACGACAAGCTCGCCTGGCTGGGCCGGCTTGCCGATACCCGCCTGCGCCAGCTGGCCGAATCCAGCCGCCTGTACGAGGCGATCTCCCGGCTGGCGCTGGCCGAACGCCTGCAGCGCGCACTCTATGCGATCGCCGAACAGGCCAGCGCCGAACACGACATGCCCGCGCTGATGCGCTCGCTGCACACCATCGTCAGCAGCCTGATGTACGCGGAGAACTTCTACATCGCGCTGTACGACCCTGCCAGCGACAGCGTGCGCTTCCCGTACTACGTCGACACCCTCGATACCGAGCCGCCCACGCCCGAACGCAACGTTCCGCTGCACGAGCTGCTGCACGGCCTCACCTGGAACCTGCTGCGCCACGGACGCCCGCTGTTCGGTGCGGCCGACGAGCTGGCGCAGGAGCTCGCCGGGCAATTCCAGCTGCATGGCCCGCGCTGCGAGCATTGCATCGGCGTGCCGTTGTTCCGCGCCGGCCAGGTCGTCGGCTGCATCGTGGTACAGAGCTATCGCGCCAGCGTGCGCTACACCCGGCACGACCTCGACCTGCTGAGTTACGTGGCGCAACACGTGCAGACGGCGATCGAGCGGCGCAGCGCCCACGTGGAACTGGAGCGCCGGGTCGCCGACCGCACCACCGCGCTGCGCGAGGCGAACCGCGTGCTGCGCCAGCAGGTGCTGCAGCGCCAGCGCGGCGAACGCCTGCAGGCGGCACTGTTCCGCATCGCCGAGCTGGCCAGCACCACCGACAGCCTGGAGGATTTCTATCCCGCCGTGCACCGCGTGATCGGCGGCCTGCTGTACGCGCGCAACCTCTATATCGCGCTGAGCGATGAGGAGAACCAGCTGATCACCTTCCCCTATTCGGTGGACGAGGTGGACAGCGAACGCCCGCCGCGCAGCCACGGCAGCGGCGCCACCGAATATGTGCAGCGCACCGGCCGGCCGCTGCTGGCCGACGCGGCGATGATCGACCACCTGTTCGCCAACGGCGAGATCACCCGCTTCGGCGCGCGCTCGGTGTGCTGGCTCGGCGTGCCGCTGATCTGGGGCGACAAGGTACGCGGCGTGCTCGCGGTGCAGAGCTATTCCCCTGAGCACACCTACACCGAACGCGACCAGGAACTGCTCACCTTCGTCAGCTACCACGTCGCCAATGCACTGCAGCGCAAGCACGCCGACGCCACGCTCAAGCAGGCCTACGCCAGCCTCGAACGCCGCGTGGTCGAACGCACCCGCGCGCTGGGCTTAGCCAACCGCGATCTGCGCGAGCAGATCGCCGAGCGCGAACGCATCGAACGCCGGCTGAAGTACGAGACCCTGCACGACTCGCTCACCGGGCTGCCCAACCGCACCCTGCTGCTGCAGCGGCTGGAGCAGGCCATGCAGCGCTACCACGCGAACCCGCACGAACAGTTCGCCGTGTTGTTCATCGACCTCGACCGCTTCAAGGTGATCAACGACTCGGTCGGCCACTTGGTCGGCGACGACCTGCTGTTCCAGGTCGGCGGCCGCATCCGCGCCTGCCTGAAGACCCGCGACGTGGTGGCGCGACTGGGCGGCGACGAGTTCGCCGTGCTGCTGGAGCACGTGCCGGACGCAGCCGCCGCGCGGCGGATCGCCGAGCATGTGCTGAGCGAACTGCAGACGCCGTTCCGGCTGGGTGCGCGCGAGATCTTCACCTCGGCCTCGGCCGGCATCGCGATGGCCGGGCCGCACTATCGGCAGCCCGAGGAGCTGCTGCGCGACGCCGACTCGGCGATGTACCACGCCAAAGACGGCGGCCGCCATCGCGCCTCGCTGTTCGACGACCGCCTGCGCCGCGAGGCACTGTCGCTGCTGCGCATGGAAAGCGACCTGCGCCACGCGCTGACCCGCCGCGAGTTCGTGCCGTTCTACCAGCCGATCGTCTCGCTGCTCGACGGCCGCGTCGCGGGCTACGAGGCGCTGCTGCGCTGGAACCACCCCGAACGCGGCCTGCTGCTGCCGCAGGATTTCCTGCTGATCGCCGAGGACACCGGCTGCGCGGAGGCGATCGACTGGCTGATCTTCGAACAGGTCTGCGCCCAGGTCCCGCAACTCATCGGCGACAAGGGGACGGTCAGCATCAACGTCTCCGGCTTGCATTTCCGCTACGCCGATTTCGATGCCCGCCTGCTGGCGCTGCTGGAGAAGCATCGCGTGCCGCCGTCCAGCATCCGCATCGAGGTGATCGAGCGCACCCTGCTGGACAATCCCACCCAGGTAAAGCAGATGCTGCAGAATCTGCGCCATCAGGGCGTGGGCATCGCGCTCGACGATTTCGGCACCGGCTACTCCTCGCTGAGCTACCTGCACCAGTACCCGTTCGACACGTTGAAGATCGACCGCTCCTTCGTCACCGAGCTTGGCGACGACCGCAAGAGCCAGGGCACGGCGGTGATACGCGCGATCCAGGTGCTGGCCGATTCGCTGGGCATGCAGGTGATCGCCGAAGGCATCGAGGAGACCGAGCAGCGGCAGGCGCTGCTCGACGTGGGCTGCCGCTACGGCCAGGGCTTCCTGTTCGCCCAGCCGCAGGCCGCCGGATACTGGCTGCTCCCGGAGCATCGCCTGCCGCGGTAGGCGATGTCGGAGCGCCTGGCACTACTGCGTCGTGCCGGGAATGTTCGCTCCACCCACGTCGCGCAGCAGGTGCTCCGCGTCCACTCGGTCGAACTCGTAGCGCTGCGCGCAGAACTCGCAGTTCACCTCGATGCGGCCATCCTGCGCGTCCAGCGTCGCCTCCACCTCGTCGCGCCCCAGCGAGCGCAGCATCGCCGCCACCCGTTCGCGGCTGCAGCTGCAGCCGAACGCCAGGGGCCGCGGCTCGAACAGGCGCACGGATTCCTCGTGGTACAGGCGGTACAGCAGTTGTTCCGGCGCGGTGGCCAGCATCTCCGCCGCGCCCAGCGTGGCGGTGAGGTGCATCACCCGCGTCCACGCATCCTCGTCCTGCGCCGCGCCGTGGCCGCCCTCGTCGGGCAGCTTCTGCAGCATCAGGCCCACCGCATGCTCGCCGTCGGCAGCCAGCACCAGGCGCGCAGGCAGTTGCTCGGACTGGGCGAAATAGTTCTCCAGCACACCCGCCAGATCCGCTGCGCGCAGCTCCACCAGGCCCTGGTAGCGCTGCCCGCGATCGACGTTGCCGATGGTGATCGCCATCACCGCCTGCGGCAGTTCCACCAGCGACAGCGGCTGCGGCAACGGCGGCTCCCAGCGCGCCAGGCCGCGCAGGCGGCCCTGGTCGGTGCATTCGGCAAACAGCAGGCGCAGCGCGCCGGCGCTCTTCAGCTGCACAGACAGCTCGCCGTCGAGCTTGATGTTGGCGGTCAGCAGCGCGCTCGCCGCCAGCGCCTCGCCCAGCAGCCCGCGCACGGCGGCCGGGTAATCGGCACGGCCGGCCACCTCGCGCCACGCCGGCCCCAGCCGCACCAGCGCGCCGCGCACACCGGCGCGCTCGAGCAGAAAACGATGCAACACGTCTTCGACAAGTACGGTTTCCACGCAAACACCTCGCAAGCCAATCTCCGCAGATGGGGATGGATGGCCCTCGTGCAATAGTCAAACCTTATACTGCCGCGGATTTCCGCCCTCTGCCTGCCATGTTCCGTCGCCCTCCCCTTCGTCGCCTGTTGCGCTGGATCGCGTTTGCCGCGTTGGCATGGCTGGCGCTCACCTGGCTGGCGGTACTGATGCTGCGCTTCGTGCCGCCGGTCACCTCGGCGGTGATGCTGGAGCGGCGCATCGGCGCCTGGGTGCATGGCGAGCGCGACTTCCGCCTGCGCCAGCACTGGGTGCCATGGTCGCAGGTGTCGCCCTGGGCGCCGCTGGCGATGGTAGCCGGCGAGGACCAGAAATTCCCCTATCACCACGGCTTCGACTTCGACTCCATCCACGAGGCGATCGACGCGGCCGACGACGGCGCACGCCTGCGCGGCGCCAGCACGATCAGCCAGCAGACCGCGAAGAACCTGTTCCTGTGGAACGGCCGCAGTTTCGTGCGCAAGGGGCTGGAGGCGTATTTCACCGTGCTGCTCGAACTGACCTGGCCGAAGCGGCGCATCCTCGAGGTGTACATGAACATCGCCGAGCTGGGCGACGGCATCTACGGCGTGGGCGCCGCCAGCGAGGCCTATTTCCACGAACCGCCTGCACGCCTCACGCCGGCGCAGGCGGCCCGGCTGGCCGCGGTGCTGCCCAGCCCACGGCGCATGCATGCCGACCGCCCCAGCGCCTACGTGCTACGCCGTGCGGACTGGATAGAGCGGCAGATGCGCCAGCTCGGTGGGCCGTCCTACATCGGGGACAGCCGGTGAAACCGGACCCTGCGTTCGTCCACGACCGCGGAGATCGGACGGGCGACCGCCCCTGACCACACTTTGGCTTGGCTTTTGCCATCATCCATGGTCGCGAAAATCAATCGGGCGGCCATCCCTGGCCGCACTTTTCAAAATGACGCTTCACGATCCGGCTACATCCGCCGCAGACGCCGGCGCTAGACTGGCGCCGTCCCCATTCGCGGGTTCAACCGGAGATCCAGACATGCGTCAGGTCAGGCATCTGCTGGAAGGCAAGGGCGGCAGCCTCTACACCATCGCGCCGGATGCGCCCGTGCTGGAAGCGATCAAGCTGATGGCCGAACACCGCATCGGCGCCCTGCTGGTGATGCGCGGGGAGCAGCTGCTAGGCGTGGTGTCCGAACGCGACTACGCGCGCAAGGTGATCCTGCAGGGTCGCTCCTCGGCGCAGACTGCGGTGGCCGACATCATGCGCGGCGATCCGCTCACGGTGGGACCGCAGACCGACGTGCTCGACTGCATGCGCCTGTGCACCGACAGCCGCGTGCGCCATCTGCCGGTGCTCGAGAACGGCAAGGTAGTGGGCATCATCTCGATCGGCGACCTGGTGAAGGCGGTGATCGACGCCCAGGCCGAGCAGATCGAGCATCTGGAGCGCTACATCACGGGGTGAACCGCGTCGTCGCGAGGCATCGCGGATTCCGGCGCCAGATCGGGTGACCAGCCGGCACGACGCGACACCCAGGTGGCCAGCACCGCTACGCCGGCACCGGCAAGCGCCAGCCCGGTGACGCCTACGCCCAGCACGCGCAAGCCGCTCACTCCGCTGGTCACCACCAGGTCGCCGAAGCGCCACACTGCGGTTTCCACGAAGTTCTTGCCCTTGTAGCGCGTCTCGCGCGGCACCCGTGTGTACAGCGCATCCACCGCCGGCTTGGTCATGCCGTAGGCGAAGCCGCGCGTGGTCGCCATCATCACCGCCAGCAGCGATACGCCGTAGCCGGATATCACCACCGCGCCGTGGCCTCCGATCGCCACCATCATCAGCAGCAGCACGTTCACCACCGCCGGCAACACCAGCGCCCAGCCCGCACCGCGGCGTATCAGCAACCAACGGGTCAGGGTGAGCTGCAGCAGCGCACCGAGCGTGTTGGTGGCCAGATCCAGATCGTTGTAGAACACCGTGCGGGCCACGTTGCCGACGAAATGCGCCTTGGCGTAATCGGCCACTAGCGCGTAAGCCAGGGTGCCGATACCGTCGCCGAACAGCATCAGCAAGGCCATGTAGCGCAGGAACGGCCGCGACCACAATTCACGCACGCCTGCCCACAAAGAACCGCCGATCGCCTCGCCGTCACGCTGCCCCGGTTTCGCCTGCTCGTGGTGCACCGACAGCCACAACAACAGCGCCAGTGCGATCGCCAGCGCCAGCGCCGACACCACCAGCAACGGCGCCACGCCCAGCCAACGCACCAGCCAGCGCGTCAGCAGCGGGCCGAAGATCGCCCCGGCCATGCCGCCCAGCGCGATCAGCGAGAACACCCGCCGCGCCCGGCCGCTGCTGAAGATGTCGGCCATGAAGCTCCAGAACAGCGACACCACGAACAGATTGAACACACTGACCCAGACGAAGAACACCACGCCGAGTTCGCGCGCACCGATGCGGTCCTGCGCCACGAAAGCCGGCACGAAGGCCAGCAGGCAGAGGATGAAGAAGCTGTAGCTCCAGCCCAGCAGCCGGCGCCGCGGAAAGCGCGACACCAAGGCGCCGAATACCGGCGTCAGCAGCAGCATGGCCACGAATACTGCGGCATAGAACAGCGGCAGCGACGGCGAGCCCACCGCGCCGCTCAGCTGATCGCGCACTGGGCGAATGATGTAGTACGAGGTCATCACGAAGAAGAACGCCAGCGCAGACAGCGCGGGTTCGGCGCCCTGACGGGTCGCGGCGGTACGGATCGGACTCAAGGGGACATCCAGCGCGGGCGGGGCCGTGGGCTGCAAGGCTAGCATGCCCCCTTGGAACCTGTTCACGGTCTCCGCATGGCCCGCCGGCGCTGCGCAACCCGCGGCAACGTCGAATGAACCTGCACATCGGAACCGCGTTGTCCCTCCGCGCAAAGTGCCGGAGAATCGGTGCTTCCACGCGACCGGGGGACGCCCCTCGGCGCACTCTTCCCCCGGCGTTTACGGCGCCGACCACTTGCCAAGAACATGCGGCTTCGACACCTTCCCCTCGCCCTTGCCTGCGCCATCGGCTTGACCTGCACCGGCCTCCGCGCCGCGCCGGCCGGCCCAACCGACACCCTGCCGCCGGCGAGCGCACACATCGCCTCGGCAGAGCTGCCGAAAGCGCGCGTCAAGGCCACGCTCGCCGACTACCAGCGCTGGCTGGACGAACTCGAAGCGCGCCACGGCGTCGCCGGCCTCGCCACGGCGGTGGTGATCGACGACAAGGTGGTGTACGAGCACACCCTGGGCTATGCCGACGCGAGCAAACAGACGCCGGTCACCCCGGACACCGTGTTCCGGCTGGCCTCGCTCTCCAAGGCTTTCGCCACCGCGGTCACCGGCCTGCTGGTGGATAGCGGCAAGCTGCGCTGGGACATGAAGCTGGTCGACGTGTTGCCCTACTTCAAGCTCAAGGACATGCAATCCACCGACCAGGCCACCGTGGCCGACATCCTCGGCCAGCGTCTGGGCCTGCCGCACAACACCTACGACAACCTGCTCGAAGACGACGTGTCCTACCAGGAGCTGGTGCGCAAGCTGGACGAGGTGGACAACACCTGCACCGCGGGCCAGTGCTACGGCTACCAGAACGTGGCCTTCAGCATGATCGGCGACGTGCTGTTCGCTCGCACCGGCAACTTCTTCGATCGCCTCGTCGACCAGCGCATCTTCCACCCGCTGGGCATGGAGACCGCCAGCTACGGGCGTTCCGGACTGGAGTCCAGCAAGAGCTGGGCGCGCCCGCACCATCCAGGCAACGATCACAGCTGGATTCCATTCGAGCCCAGCGAGACCTATTACCGCCTGGAGCCGGCCGCCGGCGTCAACGCCAGCATCCGCGACATGGAACAGTGGCTGATTGCGCAGATGGGCGGCCGCCAGGACGTGCTCCCCACCTCGCTGCTCGACGTGCTGCACGCGCCCGCCGTGAACACCCCGACCGAACTGCGCGCCACGCCGTGGCGGCGCGCGCGGCTCACGGCGGCCTATTACGCGCTGGGCTGGCGCGTCTACACCTACGGCGGCGAAACGCTGATCTTCCACGCCGGTGCAGTAGCCGGCTACCGCACCATGATCGGCTTCTTCCCGAAGTACCACGCCGGCGTGGTCACCCTGTGGAATTCCACCGGCCCGATGCCCAGCGGACTGATGCCGATGGTGTTCGACAGCCTGCTCGGCCTGCCCCATGTGGACTGGGCGGGTGTGGAAAACCCCGAACCGGCCAAGGTGGCGCCCGCCAGGGCGCGGCATCCCCGCAAGGCGCAATCGCGCCGCCGCCGCTGAGCCCGGCGTTGCCGGTTTCGCCAAACGCAGACGGCGCATGCAAAGCATGCGCCGTCTGCGTTTGCATGGACTGCGGACCGCTCAGCGCCCGGTGCTGAACTCGATCTTCTGCTGCTTGGTACTCGCCACCGCGGTGCCATCCCGCATCGCCGGCTTGAAGCGGTAGCGGCCCACCGCCTCCATCGCGGCACGATCGAACACATGTCGCGGCTGCGCGTCGATCACGTGCACCTCCGCGGTACGGCCTTCCGGCGTGACCGTGAAGCCGACCACCACCCAGCCGCTCTGGCCCGAACGCAGTGCCGCGGTGGGGTAATTCGGATTCACCGCCTTCAGCAGCACAGCATCGGAGGTCTGGGCACTGGCGACCGCGGCCGCGGTGGGCTGCGCCTTCTGCTGCGTCGCGGGCTGCTGCTCAAGCCGCTGCTGCTTGGCCTTGGCCTGCTCGGCGGCCAGTTGCGCCTGCTGCTGTTCCGCCTGCTTCGCGGCCTGCTGCTTCTCGGCAGCGGCCTTCTGCGCGGCGAGCTGCGCGGCCTTCTGCTGGTCCTGCGCCTGCTGTTGCTGCTGGCTGGCCAGCTTGCGCTGGGCATCGAGCTTGGAACGCAGGATGGTCAGCGTGTAGTTCGCCGGGTCCGCCTTGGCCAGCAGATCGATCTCGCGCTGCGCTTCATTGAGGTCGCGCGAGTTGACCGCTTGCTCGGCATCCGAGGCGGCATATGGGAAGGTTTCGCGCAGGGCGCTGGTCGCCACCGGGTTGCCTGGCTGCTTGGCAAGCACGCGCAGGTAGAACTCGAACGCGTTGTTGCCTGCCGGCGCCAGCAGGCGCTGATCCTTCAAGGCCTTGCTGGCCTCGGTCAGCAACTGGTTGACGTCCATTTCCTGCACGTTGGCCGGCGCGGCCTCGGTCGCCGTCTTCACCGCCGCCGATACGGCAGGCACACCGCCGGTGTCCAGTCGCATCTGCTGCTGGTAAGGGCGGATGATCAACAACCACGCCGCGGCGGCGAGCGCCGCGATGATGGCGACGATGGCAACGGCAACGGGCCGGACGGCCCCGCGCGCACGGCGGTGCGCGGTATATGTGTATCGGGTATCCATGGTCTCTCACCGAGTGTCGACAGATACCCGCGCTTTTTCCCCCTGTGCATCCAGGAGCGGCGAGTCCCCTGACTACGCCGCGGCGCGGATGTGGGAAAGGTAACC
>Ga0187815_10000043_pt1 | contig 57640 bp, 49 predicted proteins | sample NC_S_5_FD_132962 | JGI IMG/M metagenome (GOLD analysis project Ga0187815, IMG submission 132962) | Wetland sediment microbial communities from Neuse River Estuary, North Carolina, USA - ASW-S_5 | ecosystem: Environmental > Aquatic > Freshwater > Wetlands > Sediment | place: USA: North Carolina... | reverse complement strand
GCCGGACTCCAAGCGCTGCTGCATTTCCACCCGCTCTTCCAATGTCAGTTCGTTGTACGTTCTCATCGCAACAGCCTATGTCAGATCCAGACAGGTGTTGCACGTGGAGTTTGAGGCGGCCAGTGCGAGAAGGGTTTCCTGGTGGTTTCTCTCAGTTGAAGAGGTGCGGGCATGGATATTTCTGATCTGCTTGCAACCATGGCGGCTCAGCGTGCCTCCGATCTCTACCTGAGCCATGGTGCACCGCCCTTGATGGTCGTCGCCGGCGTGCCGCGCTATGTCGGCGACAAAGCGCTTACGCCGATCGATACGCACGCGATTGCCTACTCGGTGATGAGCGACAGGCAGCAGAAGGAGTTCGAATCCACGCTGGAGATGAACCTCGGCATCGCGCCGACGGGCATCGGCCGCTTTCGCGTCAACGTGTACCGGCAACGCGGCGAAGTGGCGATTGCGATCCGCTACATCACCACCGAGATCCCGGATCTCGATAGTCTTCGCCTGCCGTCGAGGCTGCGCGATCTGGTGATGTTGCCGCGCGGACTGGTTCTCGTAGTGGGATCGACGGGCTCGGGAAAATCGACCACGCTGGCTTCGATGCTCGACCATCGCAACCGCCATCGCGGAGGGCATATCCTCACCGTCGAAGATCCGGTCGAATACCTGCATCAGCACCGCAAATCGATCATCGACCAGCGCGAGGTGGGCATCGACACGCTGAGCTATGCGAACGCATTGCGCAACGCCATGCGCGAAGCGCCGCACGTGATCATGATCGGCGAGATCCGCGATCGGGAAACCATGCAGCAGGCGATCTCCTATGCCGAGACCGGTCATCTTTGCCTGTCCACGCTGCATGCCAACAACGCCAACCAGACGCTCGACCGCATACTCAATTTCTTTCCCGATACCGCACGACATCAGTTGCTGATCGACCTGTCGCTCAACCTCAAGGCGGTTGTTTCGCAACGACTGCTGCATGCCGTCGATGGCAGCCGCGTTCCCGCGGTGGAGCTGCTGCTGGTGACCGCCTATATTTCCGAGCTGATCGAAAAGGGCGAGATCGCCACGATTCGCGAGGCAATGAAGCAGAACAGCGAAGTCGGCATGCAAACCTTCGACCAGGCGCTGTACACGCTTTATGCAGCGGGCACGATCGGTTATGCGGAAGCGCTTGAACACGCCGATTCCCGCACCGACCTCGCCTTGCAGATCCGTTTGCAAGGCCCGGCGCCGCAGGAGAACGCACCTGGCGTGGTCGAAGGAGTGGACCTGCCGCTGTCCCTGCAACTGGGGAGGTGAGGATCGTTAGCTTGATCCTGATCAAGCGGGCAGGGGGAATTCGGCACTAAGTTGCTTGCTCGGATGCTGGGTAGGAGGTTAGCGTGGACTGGCCGATCATCCAAAAAACCGCTGAGCATGGCGGGCGTACGCCGAATTTGAGCGACTACGGCAAGGCGCGGCAGGAATTTTCCTGGACGCAGGCTCGCACGCAGCTGGCCGGCCTGCCGGGAGGGCACGGCCTCAATATCGCCTACGAAGCGGTGGATCGGCATGTGCATGAAGGACGCGGCGAGCACGTGGCCTTGCGTTGGCTGGCCAAAGAAGGTGGTGCCACCGATTTCCGTTATGCCGATCTGGCGGCGTTGAGCAGCCGTTTCGCCCATGCGCTGGAAGCCTTGGGTGTACGGCGCGGCGAGCGCGTGTTTACCCTGCTTGGCCGCATACCCGCGCTCTATGTGGCTGCGCTCGGCATCTGGAAGCGCGGTGCGGTGTTGTGTCCGCTGTTCGCGGCATTCGGCCCCGAGCCGATAGCGTCGCGCATGGCCATCGCCAAACCGGTTGCGCTGATTACCACTGCGTCATGGTTCGAGCGTAAGATCCGGCCCATTCTCGACCGGTTGCCGTATCTGCGGCACGTGATCCTGGTGGGTGAGTCGTCCCATCCCGAACAGGCCGATGGGCATTTGACGCTCGATTTCCAGGCACTCCTGGATGCAGCATCTCCCGATTACACGATTGCACCGACTGATCCCGAGGAATTGGCGACGCTGCATTTCACCAGCGGCACCACCGGTCGGCCGAAGGCGGCAATGCACGTCCATGCCGCCGTCGCCGCACATCGTGCAACAGCGATCGAGGCGCTGGACCTTCATGCCGACGATATCTATTGGTGTACGGCCGATCCCGGCTGGGTTACCGGTACGTCCTACGGCATCATCGGTCCGCTTTGCGTCGGTTGCACACTGATCGTCGATGAAGAGGAGTTCGATGCCGAGCGCTGGTATCGCACCCTGGCCGAGCAGCGTGTCGGCGTGTGGTACACGGCACCGACCGCCATCCGCATGCTGATGAAAAACGGCGCCGAACTCGCGCGCGGTTACGATCTTTCTGCCTTGCGCTTCATTGCCAGCGTGGGAGAACCGCTGAATCCGGAAGCCGTCGTATGGGGCGAGCAATCGCTCGGTTTGCCGATCCATGACAATTGGTGGCAGACCGAAACCGGCGGCATCATGGTCGCCAATTACGCCAGCATGGCGATCAAGCCGGGCTCGATGGGGCGGCCGCTGCCGGGCATCGATGCGGCGGTGGTGAGGGTCGAGGACGGCAAGCTGCGCTTTATCGATGACCCCAACGAGCAGGGAGAGCTGGCGCTCAGAGCCGGTTGGCCTTCGATGTTCCGTGGTTATCTGGGTGAAGACGAGCGTTATCGGCGCTGCTTCGTCGAGGGTTGGTATCTGAGCGGCGATGTCGTCAAGCGCGATGCGGAAGGCTATTACTGGTTCGTCGGTCGCAGCGATGATGTGATCAAATCGGCCGGCCATCTGATCGGCCCGTTCGAAGTGGAAAGCGTGTTGATGGAACATCCGGCCGTCGCCGAAGCGGCCGCGATCGGCATTCCCGATCCGGTTGCGATGGAAGTGGTCAAGGCGTTCGTCGCGCTCAAGCCTGGCTTCGAACCGAGTCCGGCACTGCAACGGGAATTGCTGGCGCATGCACGCAAGCACCTGGGGCCTGCGGTGGCGCCGCGCGACATCGCATTTCGCGACAGTCTCCCCAAGACCCGCTCGGGCAAGATCATGCGCAGGCTGCTGAAGGCGCGTGAACTGGGTCTCCCCGAAGGCGATCTGTCGACTCTGGAGGGCAGTGCATGAGCCACTCTGCCGGTGAAACCAAGGTCCGCCTCACCCGCGAGCATGCCCGCGAACTGATGCGGCAGATGATCCTGATCCGCCGCTTCGAGGAGAAGTGTGCCGAGTTGTACACGCAGGAAAAGATCCGCGGCTTCCTGCATCTGTACAGCGGCGAAGAGGCCAACGCCGTCGGCGTGATGCAGGCATTGACCGCGGATGATGCGGTGGTGACGACATATCGGGAACACGGTCATGCGCTTGCGCGGGGCCTCCCGATAAACGCCGTGATGGCCGAGATGTACGGCAAGGTCACCGGCTGCAGTCGCGGTCACGGCGGTTCGATGCATCTGTTCGGCGCGGCGCAACGCTTTTATGGCGGCAACGCGATCGTCGGCGGTGGCTTGCCATTGGCCGTGGGCCTGGCGCTGGCCGACAAGCTGCTCGGCCGGCCGCACGTTACCTGCTGCTTCTTCGGGGATGGCGCGGCGGCCGAAGGCGAATTCCATGAATCGATGAACCTGGCGGCGTTATGGCGACTGCCGATCGTCTTCGTCTGCGAAAACAATCTTTATGGGATGGGTACGGCGCTGGATCGCGCCGAATCGGTCACCGACATCCGCCGTCACGCCGAGTCGTATGGCATGCACGCCGAGACGGTCGATGGCATGAACGTGGTGGATGTCGAAGTTGCCGCGCGCCGTGCCGCCGAAGCCGTGCGGGCGGGTGAGGGCCCGCGTTTCATGGAGAACCATACCTACCGTTTCCGCGCGCACTCCATGTTCGACCCAGAGCTGTACCGCAGCAAGGCTGAGGTCGAGGAGTGGAAAAAGCATGGGCCGATCGTGCGTTTCACCGAATGGACGCTCGACAACAACACGCTGCATCGCGATGACATCGCGGCCATCGAGGCCGAGGTCACCCAGCTCATCGATGAAGCGGTCGCGTTCGCCGAGCAGTCGCCTTGGGAGCCGGTCACGGATCTGCTGCGCGATGTCTATGCACCTCGCGAAGCCGGGGGAGCAGTAGCGCCATGAGCGCAATGCGCCGAATCAGCTATCGCGAAGCCGTGCGCGAGGCCCTGCGCGAAGCGCTATTGCGCGACGAACGGGTGTTTCTGATGGGCGAGGATGTGGGCCGCTATGGGGGTTCCTACGCGTGCTCCATGGGGCTGTTGGCGGAGTTCGGTGAACAGCGCATTCGCGACACGCCGCTGTGCGAGTCCGGGTTCGTCGGCGCGAGCATCGGTGCGGCGATGAACGGCATGCGGCCGATCGTCGAGGTGATGACGGTCAATTTCAGCATGCTCGCCCTCGATCAGATCGTTAACACCGCCGCCGCCGTACGCCATATGTCCGGCGGGCAATTCTCGGTGCCGGTGGTGATTCGCATGGCGACGGGCGCCGGTCGCCAACTCGCGGCCCAGCACTCGCATAGCCTGGAATGCTGGTACGCGCACGTGCCGGGCATTCGCGCAGTGGCGCCAGCAACGGTGGCCGATGCGCGCGGCATGTTGTGGACGGCGTTGCTCGATCAGAATCCCGTGGTGGTGTTCGAGCATGCCACGCTCTACAACGACGAAGGCGACCTGCCTGCCGAAGGCGATCTGGCGGTCGATATCGAGCACGCCGTCGTGCGCCGGCCCGGCCGCGACGTAACGCTCATCACCTACGGCGGCAGTCTGAAGAAGGCGCTCGCGGCAGCCGATGCGCTGGCCGCGGAGGGCGTCGAAAGCGAGGTCATCGACCTGCGCGTGTTGCGGCCGCTGGATACGCCGACCTTGCTCGAATCGGTGCGCCGCACCCATCGGGCCGTAATCATCGACGAAGGCTGGCGCAGCGGCAGCCTGTCTGGCGAAATCGCTGCGCAGCTCGCCGAGCAGGCGTTCTACGATCTGGATGCACCGATCGCGCGCGTGTGCAGCGCCGAGGTGCCGATTCCCTATGCACGCCACCTCGAGATCGCGGCTACCCCGCAAGCCGAAGGTATCGTGGCTGCCGTCCGTAGCGTCTTGCGCCGATGAGCGAGTTCCGCATGCCGTCGCTGGGAGCCGACATGGACGTGGGCACCTTGGTCGAATGGATGAAGCATCCAGGCGACCACGTCACGCGTGGCGACGCGATCGCTGCGGTCGAAACCCAGAAAGGCGTCATCGAAATCGAGGTGTTCGAGACCGGCATTCTCGACGACATCCGGGTGCAGGTCGGCCAGCGCGTACCCGTCGGCACGGTGCTCGCCGTCATTCGTACCGGGAACGAAGCGCCCGCCGCACAGACAGTGGCGGAAAAGCCGGCCGCCGCAGCCCGGCCGACACCACCGGTCGCGCCAGTCGCAGCAGCGGTTTCATCGGTGACGCCTGCCGGCGCGAAGATCACGCCCGCGGCGAGGCGGCGCGCACTGGAACTCCACCTCGACCTGCTCGCGCTGCGCGCGGGAGCCGATGGCGTCATCGGACTGCGCGAAGTCGAAGCATCTCGCGCGGCGCCAGCGGCAACGGCTTCCCGACCTCCAGGCGCTGCGGCAAAGCCAGGCATCGACATGAGCGAGATGCGCAAGGCCATCGCTGCGGCCATGGCAAAGTCCTGGCGCGAAATTCCGCATTACTTCGTCAGCTCCACGATCGACGTCGAACCCATGCTCGCCTGGCTGGAGCGCGAGAACGCAAGGCGTTCCATGCCGGAACGCCTGCACTACGCCGCTTTGCTGATCAAGGCGACCGCGCTGGCACTCAAGGCGGTGCCGGTGCTCAACGGCCATCGTGTCAACGACGTGTTCGCACCTTCTAGCCAGGTACATCTGGGTATTGCGATCGCCATGCGCGGCGGCGGTCTGATCGCGCCGGCGATCCTCGACGCCGATACCCTGGATCTCGCCGACGTGATGACACATCTGGACGATCTTGTCGTACGCGTTCGCGGCGGCCGCCTGCGCAGTTCGGAAATGACGGCGGCCACCGCGACCTTCTCCAATCTCGGGGAAGACACCGCCGATACCTTGCAGCCGGTGATCTATCCGCCGCAGGTCGCGATCGTCGGTTGCGGACGCATCGTCGAACGCGCCTGGGCGGAGCACGCCGTGCTCAGCACGCGTCGCACCATGGTTGTCACGGTGGGCGGCGACCACCGTGTCAGCGACGGTCGCGCGGCGGCCAGGTTCCTGGGGCACCTCAATGAGCTCTTGCAGCATCCGGAGCGGCTATGAACGACGCGGATCTTGAACGGCAAGTGCGCGCAGCGCTGTACAGCGTGGCGCCGGACCTGGAAAGCGAGCCACTCGACCCCGATCGCCGTTATCGCGATCAGTTCGAGTTCGATTCCATGGACTTCCTGCATTTCGCGACGGAACTGCACCGCCTGACCGGCATAGACATTCCCGAAAGCGACTACCGCCGCGTCGAGACCCTGAAAGGCGCTGTGGCCTACCTGAAAGAGAAGCGCATAGCGAAGGGCGGCGGCGACGCTTAGCGGCGGTCACCACCATGTCTTCTCGCTCGTTGGGCGAGGGGAGAGAGGCGCTGGTCGATACGCAATCCGGATGTCGAAACAGGCTTCTGAGGGCTTCCCCAATCGGAAGCGAAAGCAACCCGGAAAGGCTGGAAACGCATGACGAGACACCACGTTCCACTGGGCAGGATCATGGGAATTTCCATTGGCTTGGACTATTCCTGGTTCGTTATTTTCGCGCTGATGACCTGGATCCTGGCCGTCAGCTACTACCCTGCCGATTACAAGCACTGGCCAGCGTTTCTGTATTGGGCGACGGGCGCGACGACGGCCATCATGCTCTTCGTGAGCGTATTGCTTCACGAGCTGGGGCACTCGGCGGTCGCGTTGCGGTACAAGGTTCCAGTGCGCAGCATCACGCTCTTCATCTTTGGAGGCGTTGCGCAAATCGGCGCCGAACCGCCCAGCGCCATGGCGGAATTTTTCATCGCCATCGCCGGGCCGGCGGTGAGCCTGCTGCTGGCAGTCGTGTTCTATGCGGTGCAGCCACTTGTCGCCGGCATCGAACCTCTGCTGGGCATGGCGAAGTACCTGGCCTACATCAACTTCGCCCTGGTGCTGTTCAATCTGATTCCCGGCTACCCGCTCGATGGTGGCCGGGTCTTCCGTGCCGTCGTATGGGCGATGACCGGCAGCATGCAGCGAGCGACGCTCATCGCCGCGAACGTCGGCCGGTTCTTTGGCCTGATGCTGATCTTCATGGGCGTCCTGCAGGTCGTTGGCGGCAACGTGGTCGGGGGACTTTGGATCGCATTCATCGGCTGGTTCCTCGACAGCGCCGCGCATGCCCAGGTCGTCCAGGCGCAGTTGAAGAGCCTTATGGCAGGCCATAGCGTTGCCCAGGTCATGAACAGGGATTACACCACCGTATCGGCGGATATGACGCTGCAGCAGCTGGTGGACGAGTACGTTCTCGGCAAGGGGCAGCGTGGCTTTCTTGTTGATCGTGGCGGCCAGGTGGTCGGGTTGATGACCCTGCATCAGATCAGGGCCGTACCCTCCCGCGAATGGGTGGTGACGCAGCTGGGTCAGGCCATGCTTCCCCTGGAGAAAGCCAAATGCGTCGACTCCGATACCGAGCTATGGGCAGCTCTCCAGACAATGGATCGGAGCGGGGTCAATCAGCTGCCCGTCATTCGCGATCATCGCGTCGTCGGCATGCTCAGCCGCGAAGATGTCATTACGTTTCTTCGCACGATCCACGAATTCAAGGCGTGACACGGTGCGCGAGCATCAGAACTACCGCGCTTGCGGCAGTTCCGATCATTGAGCGGTCACCGGAATTCGGCTCGCGGAGGGTAATTCCGGCCAGCGGGCGCACGTTTCCCATCGTTGCTCAGGCCGGCGATGGTTCCTGCCACCCACCGATGCTTCCGCGGCAGATCAGGTTGTATGCGGCGAACCTCCCTGGGTGCGGCAATCCATTCTTCACACCTGGATCTCGTCGCCCTTGCTGGGTATGTGGACTTCCGTATCTTTCAGTTGCGATGCAAAGCGTTGCATGACCTTTTCATCGCCATGCACCAGGATCGTCCGCCTGGGTTTCAACGCACGGTGCCAGGCCAGCAGTTCGTCGCGGTCGGCATGCGCGGAAAATCCGTTGATGGTGTAGAGCCGGGCACGCACGGGGATTTCGTCGCCAAACAATTTCACCGTCTTTTTGCCGTCGATGAGAATGCGCGCCAAGGTGCCGGGCGCGGCGTAGCCGACGAAGATCACACTGGAGTCTTCGCGCCAGAGGTTGTGGCGCAAATGGTGACGAACGCGCCCGCCGGTGCACATGCCCGAGCCGGCCATGATGACGGCGCCGCCGGCGAGACGGTTGAGCGCCATGGAATCGGCCGTCTGGCGGGTGAAGCGCAGCCCCGGCAAGGCAAACGGATCCTTGCCATGCTCGAACAGGGCGCGGTCTTTCTCGGAACAGCATTCCGGATGGCGACGAAACACTTCCGTGGCAGAGATAGCCATGGGGGAGTCGAGGAAGACCGGAAGCGAGTGCGGCAGGCGGCCCGTCTCGACACCCTCACGCAGGTAGTAGAGGATCTCCTGCGCGCGTTCCATGGCAAAGGTGGGAATGATGACGTTGCCGCCGCGTGCGAGCGTAGCGTTTACCGCGGCATATAGCTCTTCGACGGAAGGGCCCAATGCCTTGTGCAAGCGATCGCCATAGGTCGTCTCCATGACGACGACGTCAGCGGACGGCGGCGGCTGGGGGTTGCGCAAGATCACGCGGCCGCTGTTGCCCAGGTCCCCGGAGAAGATCGCAGAGCTGGCTTGCCCCTGGCTGTCTTCGATGCGAATGCTGGCCGAACCGAGGATGTGGCCCGCATCGTAGAACGTGGCATGCAAGGTGGGCGTCAACGCCACTGCTTCGTTGTAGGCGGCGGTGCGGCCAAACCGGTCCAGGGCATTCAGCGCATCCAGCGTGCCATAGAGCGGCTGACAAGGCGCCTTGCCATGGCGTTCCGCATGGCGCGAGTGACGTTCGGCTTCTTCTTCATGCAGGTGCGCCGCGTCCAGCATGACCAGTCTGGCAAGCTCGCGGGTGGCTGCCGTGGTGATGATCTCGCCGGAAAAACCGCGCTTGACCAGCAAGGGTATGCGGCCGCAGTGGTCAAGATGGGCATGGGTGAGCAGGAGGATGTCGATCGACTTCGGATCGAAACCGAAATCTTCGGCATTTTCCTCGTCGAGTTCGCGACTTCCCTGATACATGCCGCAATCGATCAGGATCCGCTTGTTCTGCGCTTCAAGAAGGTGGCAGGAGCCGGTCACTTCGCGGTCCGCGCCATGAAAAGATATTTTCATCGATTTCTCAGCTCCCTTGTTTGTTGACCGGCAGCGGGCTGCCGTTGAGCTGGTGCCACGCGAGAATGCTGTTCCAGGCCTCTTCGGCGGATTCGGCGTACCAGAACAGCTCGCGGTCTTCCTCGTCGATGCTGCCTGCTTTGACGAGGAAATCCACGTCGAGCACGGCGCGCCAGTAGGCCTCGCCGACGAGCACGACGGGGATCGGCGCGGTCTTGCGCGTCTGGATCAGGGTCAGCGCGCAGAACAATTCGTCCAGCGTGCCGAACCCTCCCGGCAGCGCGACGAGCGCTACGGCGCGCTTTATGAAATGCAGTTTGCGCATGGCGAAGTAATGAAACTGCATGCACAGGCCGGGCGTGACATAGGGGTTTGGAAACTGCTCGCGCGGCAGCGCGATATTGAGCCCAATGGTTTTGGCGTGGGCGTCGAATGCGCCGCGATTGGCCGCCTCCATTCCGCCCGGCCCGCCGCCGGTCAGCACCGCCAGCTTCGCGTCCCCGGCGCCGCCCACCAGCTGGCCGAGTTCGCGCCCCACGGCGTAGTAGCGCGACAGTTCCATCCGCCGTTCCGCGATGCGCAGCGCGCGATCGCATGCCGCGTCGCCGGGGTGCGCCGCCGCGGCATGTTGTGCGGCGGCGAGCTCGCTGCGTGCAGTGTCCGGCTCGCGCAGGCGCGTGCTGCCGAAAACCACGATGGTGCGCTCGATGCCGTGCGTGCTGAACAACTGTTCCGCCTTGAGATAGTCGAGTTGCAGGCGCAGGCCGCGCATATCGTCCGCGTGCAGGAAATCGACGTCGCGATCGGCCTCGACATAGGCCGGGTCCTGCATGATGGCGCGCAGCCGCTCTTCCGCCTGGGCATCCTCCTTGCGAGGCTTGGGGTGCTCCCAGGGCAGCGGTACGCGGCGCTTGGTGCGATGGGCGGGCCGCGGTACCGGAATATCGTGCGAGTGCACGCTTAGCCTCCTTTGTCGTGTATGCGCCATGTCGGCAAGATTGCGTTCGATTGTGCAGCCCAAAACCGATCCGGGCATGCATGGCGTCGTCCATGGACGCACCCGGCTGACGTGCAATGCGGCTGCGAGAAGCTTGTGGGCACGGTATTTCTACGGGTTTGATCTGGATCAATCAATCAATTCGGTCGAAGGTCAAGATGCATTGCCGGCCGATCCGGTGTCGCTGCTGCGGGCACGATCAGCGCATCGCTTGGCGCGATACGAACGGCAAGCTCGACGACTGGCTCATACCGAGGCAGGGTCACCGCATGCCGATGCTTTGAATGGCGGCTTGCGTTGAGGTGTCGCATGCAGCGCGACGATCACGGCGGGCGTGCAACGCGGCGGGACCGGCGCCGGGGATGCTGTGCGCGGGCGCCTCGGCGAGGTCCTTCCGGTGGCATCAAACTGCTCGCTGCATAGACGGCAAGTCAACAGGCGCGGGCATGGCATCCAGGCAACGCGCGATGGAATGTGAGGTGCTTACTCATGAATGACACTGGCAAGTCGAATCAGGTTTCTTCCCCGACGTCGAACACGCGGGATGACCTGAAGTCGATGCCGTTGCCGGAGCTCGCGAAGCGACTGGTGTCGTCGCCGGACGGCCTTACCCAGGCCGAAGCGCAAATCCGGCTGGCGCAATACGGGGCGAACGAGTTCGAAGAAAAGAAGGTCAATCCATTCCTGAAATTCCTCGGCTATTTGTGGGGACCCATCCCATGGATGATCGAGGCGGCGGTCATCCTTTCGGCGTTTGCCAGGCACTGGGTGGACTTCTTCATCATCCTCGTGCTGCTGCTGGCCAATGCGGTCGTGGGATTCTGGGAGGAATACCAGGCTGGCAATGCCATTGCCGCATTGAAAGCGCGGCTGGCGATCAAGGCACGCGTGAAACGCGACGGGAAGTGGACGAACCCGGAGGCACGCGAACTGGTGCCCGGCGACGTGATTCGCATGCGCCTGGGCGACATCGTGCCGGCGGACGCGCGGTTGCTCGAAGGCGATCCCATCGAAGTGGACCAGTCGGCACTGACCGGCGAGTCGTTGCCTGCGCCGCGCAAGACGGGGGACGCGGTGTATTCGGGCTCGATCGTCCGCCAGGGCGAGATCGAGGCCCTGGTGTACGCCACCGGCGATCGCACCTATTTCGGCAAGACGGCGTTGCTGGTGGAGGAGGCTCATACCGTGAGCCACTTCCAGCGCGCCGTGCTGAAGATCGGCAATTACCTGATCCTGCTCGCGTTGGCCTTGGTGGCCGTGATCATCACCGTCGCGATATTCCGCGGCGACCGCATGCTCACCACGCTGCTGTTTGCCTTGGTGCTGACCGTGGCGGCGATTCCCGTGGCGATGCCCACCGTGCTGTCGGTGACCATGGCTGTGGGCGCGCGCAAGCTTGCCGAGAAGGAAGCCATCGTGACGCGTCTGGCGGCCATCGAGGAACTGGCCGGGGTGGATGTGCTGTGCGCGGACAAGACCGGCACCTTGACCCAGAACAAGCTCACCCTGGGCGATCCGTTCTGCGTGAGCGGCACCACCGTCGATCAGCTCATTCTCGACGCGGCGCTGGCTTCCCGGGAGGAAAACAAGGACACCATCGACCTCGCCGTACTGGACGGATTGAAGAACCCCCTGGTCTTGAAAGACCATCAAGTGGTTCACTTTCAGCCGTTCGATCCGGTGCACAAGCGCACCGAAGCCACGGTTAAACCGCACCGAGGTGCGGAGTTCAAGGTGACCAAGGGCGCGCCGCAGGTGATCTTGGCGTTGTCGGCGAATGCCGACCGGTTGAAATCCGTTGTCGAGAAAGCGATCGATGGGTTCGCGACGCGCGGCTTTCGTTCGCTGGGCGTGGCGCGCACGGACGAGGCGGGCAACTGGCAGTTCGTCGGCGTGCTGCCCCTGTTCGACCCGCCTCGCAAGCAGGCGAGGGCGACGATCGCCAGCGCCCGTCAGATGGGTGTTGCGGTAAAGATGCTTACCGGCGATCAAATGGCCATCGCCCGCGAAACCTCGAAAAAACTGGGCCTGGGCACAAACATTCTCGACGCCAGCGGCTTTGCCGACACCAAGCATCACGAGGCCGCGCCGTTTGCGGAATCCATCGAGCATGCCGACGGTTTCGCCCAGGTATTCCCCGAGCACAAGTTCCACATCGTGGACGTGCTGCAGCAGCGGGGACACATCGTCGGCATGACCGGCGACGGCGTCAACGATGCGCCTGCGTTGAAGAAGGCTGATTGCGGCATCGCCGTATCCGGGGCCACCGACGCCGCGCGTGCCGCCGCGTCCATCGTGCTGATGGCGCCGGGTCTGTCGGTGATCATCGACGCCATCAGGGAGAGCCGGAAAATCTTCCAGCGGATGAACAGCTACGCGATCTACCGGATCGCCGAGACGCTGCGCGTGCTGTTCTTCATGACGCTTTCCATCCTGATCTTCAACTTCTACCCGGTCACCGCCGTGATGATCGTGCTGCTGGCCCTGCTCAATGACGGCGCGATCCTGTCCATCGCCTACGACCGCGTCCATTTCAAGGACAAGCCCGAAGCCTGGGACATGCATACGGTGCTGGGACTGTCCACCGTGCTCGGCCTGGCGGGCGTGCTCGCATCGTTCGCCTTGTTCTATCTTGGTGAGCGCGTCTTTCACCTCGATCGCGATCATATCCAGACGCTGATGTACCTGAAGCTGTCCGTCGCCGGGCATATGACGATCTTCGTGACGCGCACACGCGGGCCGTTCTGGTCGATACGTCCGGCCAAGGTTCTCTGGATCGCCGTACTGGGGACACAGATCCTGGCGACGTTGATCGCCGTCTACGGGCTGTTCATGACCCCGCTCGGCTGGGGTTGGGCGCTTTTTGTTTGGGGATATGCGCTGGCGTGGTTCCTGGTGAACGACCGCATAAAGCTGTATGCGTATCAGATATTCGATCCGACGGCCGAGCCATTGTTGGGCAGGCGCCATGGGGCGAAAGGGCGTTGATCGCCGAGCATGCCTTTCAAAGTTACGGGCGCCACGCGCGGGCGACTTGGGCCTGGCGTCAGGCCAGGCGAGATATCCATCGAAGCCGGCGGTGTCGAGGCGCCGGCGCGCATGCGTTCCGGGCTGGTGTTTCGCTGAGATGGCGCAGCGCCGGCGCCGCGCGCTATCGCGCCATGCCTTGCGTTACCCTCCGCACTTTACCCTCCGTTCCTCGGCCGCCGGCCGGGGGCGGCGGCAACGTCGGAGCGGATACGATGTCGATGGACGTGCTGATCGTGCTTGTGCTGCTGGGCCTAGCGTTGCGTGCGCTGAAGTGGTGGCGCACGGCGGCTGTCGCGCTGTGGCTGGCCGTGCTGCTGTTCCTGGCGACGGGCTGTGGCCTGTTGCCGGCGTGGCTACTGGACAACCTGCAGGGGCCGTTTGCACGGCGCCCCACGATTGCCTGGGCGCCGCGCAATGCCATTGTGCTGCTGGGCGCCGGCACGGTGCGGACGCCGGATGGCACGGTGAAACCGACGCTGTATGCGGATGGCCGTATCAACGAGGCGCTGGCGCAGTACCGCGATTGCAAGGCAAGCGGCAAGGATTGCAAGCTCGAGGTGAGCGGCGGCGACGCGCTGCATACCGGTCAGTCGGAAGCCGCAGTGTATGGCGCGGTATTGGAGCGCCTGGGCGTGCCGGCCGCCGACCTGTTGCTGGAGCCGCGCAGCATGAATACCTGGCAGAACGCCCAGTTCAGTGCGCCGCTGCTGCACGGCTACGGCGCGCAGCGCGTTGTGCTGGTGTCATCGGCTGCGCACCTGCGCCGCGCCAGCCTGTATTTCGGGCATTTCGGCATCGTGGCGACGTCGGTGCGCAGCGACTGGCTCACCGCGCGCGCCGAATGGTGGCCGCAGTCGTGGAACTTCGCGATGACCGACCTGGCACTGCACGAATACGTCGGCGTGCTGCGCTACCACGTCTACAACGCGATGGGCTGGAACGCGCGGTCGACACAGCCGGGCGCGCCGTAGTCCGGGCGTGAGCGCAGCCTTCGGGGGCTACCGTCGCATCACCATCAGGCGCAGCTCGCTCATGTCCTCGATCGCGTAGCGCACGCCCTCGCGGCCCAGGCCGGAGAGCTTCACGCCGCCGTAGGGCATGTTGTCCACGCGGAAGCTGGGAATGTCGTTCACTATTACGCCGCCCTGTTCCAGGTCGTCCCAGGCACGCATGGCGTGCTCCAGGCTGTCGGTGAAGATGCCGGCCTGCAGGCCGTAGTCAGAGTCGTTGACCATGGCGATGGCCTCGTCGATGGTCTGGAACGGCGCGAGCAGGGCGAACGGACCGAACGCCTCCATGCGGTTTGCCTTGGCGTCGGCTGGCACGTCTTCCATCAGGGTGGCGTCGAGCATGTTGCCGCGGCGCTTGCCACCGCAGAGGATTTTTCCGCCGGCCCGTTTCGACTCCATGATCCAGCCGTGCAGGCGCTCGGCGGCGGCCTCGTCGATCATCGGGCCGAGGAACACGCCTTTGTCCTTCGGGTCGCCGGCCTTGAGTTTCTTCGTGGCCGCGACGAGTCTCCTTTTCAGCGCCTCGTAGACATCGGCGTGGGCGTAGATGCGCTGCACGCTGATGCAGCTCTGGCCCGACTGGTAGAACGCGCCGAAGATCAGCCGTTCCACCACCTTGTCCAGCTTCGGCCCCTGGTCGGCGTCGACGATGCAGGCCGCGTTGCCGCCCAGCTCCAGCGTCACCTTCTTGTGCCCCGCACGGGCCTTGAGATCCCAGCCGATCTGGCCGCCGGTGAAGGAGAGCAGCTTGAAGCGTTCATCCTCCACCAGCGGCGCGGCATGCGCGCCGTCCAGCGGCAGGATGGAGAACGCGCCGCGCGGCAGGTCGGTCTCGGCCAGTACGGCGCCGATGATCAGCGCGCCGATCGGGGTTTTTTCCGAAGGCTTCAGCACGAACGGGCAGCCCGCCGCGATCGCCGGCGCCACCTTGTGCGCCACCAGGTTCAGCGGGAAGTTGAACGGCGTGATGAAGGACACCGGGCCCAGCGGCACGCGCCGGGTGTAGCCGTGGTAACCGTCGAGGCGTGCGGCCAGCTCCAGGTTCAAGGTTTCGCCGTTGATGCGCACGGCCTCCTCGGCGGCGATGCGGAAGGTCTCGATCAGCCGCGTCACTTCGCCCGCCGCGTCCTTGATCGGCTTGCCCGCCTCGATGCACAGCGCCTCGGCCAGTTCGTCGCGGAGCGCGCTGAAGCGGTCCGCGCAATGCTGCAGCACCGCCTGCCGCGCCCACGGCTTGAACTCGCGCATCGGCTTCGCCGCCTTCACCGCGGCGGCGATGGCCTTCTCGGTGACCTTCGCGTCGGGCATGGCCACGCGAGTGGCCAGCTTGCCGCTGTACTTGTCGAAGACGTCCAGCATGGTCTTCGCGGTCTGCGGCCGGTTGGCGAGGTAGTAGGGGTAGGTCTTGTCGAGCATGGGTTCTCCGGTATCAGACCGCAGCGCTCAGCTGGCGGATTTGTTCGTCGAGAATGCGGTGGTTGTCGGAATAGTCGATGGCCAGGTCGATCAGGTGCACGCCGCCGGCGTCGAACGCCGCGCGCAACGTGGGCAGGAAGGCCTCGGCGCTGGCCGGACGGTGGCCGCGCGCGCCGTGCGCTTCGGCGAACATCACGAAGTCGGGGTTGCCGAACTGCATGCCGTAGTCGGCGAAGCCCATGTCCGCCTGCTTCCAGCGGATCATGCCGTAGGCGTCGTCGCGCAGCAGCAGGATCACCAGGTCGAGCTTCAGCCGCACCGCGGTCTCCAGCTCCTGCGCATTCATCATGAAGCCGCCGTCGCCGCAGATCGCCAGCACCTTGCGGCCCGGATGCACCAGCTTCGCCGCCATCGCCGAGGGCAGGCCGGCGCCCATCGTCGCCAGCGCGTTGTCCAGCAGGATCGTGTTCGGCTGGCGGGCGCGGTAGTAGCGCGCGTACCACAGCTTGTACATGCCGTTGTCCAGGCACAGCACGCCGTCGTCCTGCATGCAGGCGCGGGTGTCGGCGACGATGCGCACCGGGTGCATGGGAAAGCGCGGGTCGTCGGCGTGTTCCCGCAGCTGCGCATGGAACGCCTGGCGCACCTTGTCGAAGTAGCCGAAGTCCCAGTGCGCCTGTTTCTGCAGTGCGTCGGTGAGCCGCTCGATGGTGTGCGCGATGTCGCCCACCACCTCGATCTGCGGGAAGTACACCGCGTCCACCTCGGCGGTGGAGAAGTTGATGTGGATCACCGTGCGCCGTCCCTTGTGCATGAAGAACGGCGGCTTCTCCACCACGTCGTGGCCCGCATTGACGATCACGTCGGCGGCGTCGATCGCGCGGTGCACGAAGTCGCCGTCGGACAGGGCGGCGTTGCCCAGCCACAGCGGATGGTCCTCGTCCACCACGCCCTTGCCCATCTGCGTGGTGAAGAACGGGATGCCCAGCTTGTCGATGAAGGCGCGCAGCGCCACCGCGGTGCGCTGGCGGTTCGCCGCCGCGCCGATCATCAGGATCGGATGCTTCGCCTGGCTGATCGCCTCGCCGGCCTGCACCAGCGCAGCGTCGTCGGGCGAGGGGCGGCGCGCGTACTCGGTGGGCAGCAGGATCGCATCGTCCACCTCGTCGCGCGCGATGTCCTCGGGCAGTTCCAGGTGCACCGCGCCGGGGCGTTCCTCTTCGGCGCGGCGGAATGCCTCGCGTATCCGCGCCGGGACCGTCGCGGCGGACACCAGCTGGCGCGTGTACTTGGTGAGCGGCTGCATCATGTCGACCACGTCCACCAGCTGGAACAGGCCCTGCTTGTGCAGGCGGATGGGCTTCTGCCCGGTGATCATCAGCATCGGCATCGCGCCGAGCTGGGCATAGGCCGCCGCGGTGACCAGGTTCGTCGCACCCGGCCCCAGCGTGGACAAGGCCACGCCCGCCTCGCCGGTGAGCCGGCCCCAGGTAGCCGCCATGAACCCGGCGGCCTGCTCGTGGCGGGTGACGATCAGCCTGATCGAGGACTCGCGCAGTGCTTCCACCAGATCGAGATTCTCCTCGCCCGGCACGCCGAAGATACAGCGCACGCCCTCGGCTTCCAGCGCTTTCACGAACAAGGATGCAGCTTTCATGCACGACCTCCGCGGGGAGGCGGCAGGATGCGCGATGCCGCGTTCAGCGCGCGTGAGCAGGTGTCGCGCGCCGTCCACGTGCGGCGTTGGCGTGCGTTGGGCTGGCGGCAGGCGCGTACACTGGCGGCTCCCGCTTGCTTCGCGATGGGTGATTTCATGCCGGTGTACGCATTTGTCGTCGTGCTGCTGCTGATGTACGGATTGAGTGGCTTGCGCGTGCTGCAGCAATACCAGCGCGGCGTGGTGTTCCGGCTCGGGCGCTACAGCGCCACCCGCGAACCGGGGCTGACCTGGATCATCCCGGCCATCGAACGCTTGCTGGTCGTGGATATGCGCGTGATGACCCAGGACATCGAGCCGCAGGAGACCATGACCAACGACAACGTGCCGGTGAAGGTGCGTGCAGTGGTCTGGTACAAGGTGGTCAATCCTGAGCGGGCGATCGTGCAGGTGGCGAACTTCGAGGACGCCGTCCGCCAGACCGCACTGACCAGCCTGCGCAGCGTGATGGGCCAGCATTCGCTGGATGAGTTGCTCAAGGAACAGGAAAAGCTCTCCAGCACGCTGGGCCAGATCATCGACCAGGTCACCGAACCGTGGGGTGTCGAGGTCGACCGCGTGCAGATCAAGGACGTGGAAATCCCGCAATCGATGCAGCGCGCGATGGCGCAGGAAGCCGAGGCGCATCGCGAGAAGCGTGCCCGCATCATCAAGGCCGAAGCCGAACACGATGCCGCGCTCAAGCTCACCGAGGCGGCGACGCGGATGGCGCAGACGCCGATGGCGATCGAACTGCGGCGGATGCAGATGCTCACCGAAGTCGGCGCCGAACAGAACACGATGACCATCGTGATGATGCCGGCGGAGTTCGTCAGTGCGGCCGATGCCGTGGTGCGTCTGGCCGGCAGGGTGGCGCGGGATGCCGGCTGAGATGTGCGCAGCCGGCTACTTGTCCAGCACCTTCATGGCGAGTTCGCCATCGGCCAGCCGCACCTTGACGGTCTCGCCGGCAGCGACGGCGTTGGCCGAGCGCACGACCCGGCCCGTCTGGTCGAACAGGATCGCGTAGCCGCGCTCCAGCGTGGCCAGCGGGCTCACCGCGTGCAGGGTGCGGGCGGCCTGTTGCAGGGCGTGGCGTTCGCGTTCCAGCTGGCGCGTCATCGCCTGGCGCAGGCGCTGGGCCTGCTCGGCAAGCCGATGTTGCAGCAAGGCGAGGCGCTGTTGCGGGTGGCGGGCCAGCAGGCGCGCATGCAGGCGGTCCAGCCGCGCGCGCTGGCCTTGCCGCTGTTCGCGCAGCACCGCGAGGAGGCGGTGCTGCAGGTGGGTGAGGCGCTCGCGGTCGCGTGCCAGCCGCGCCTGCGGGCGCTGTGCCTGCAGGCGTGCGAATTGGTGGTCGACGCGCTGGCCCAGCGCCTGCAGCCGGCGCTGCTGCAGCGTGGCGAGGCGCTGCTGCAGCTGGCGCAGGTGGCGCAGCGTGGCCTGCGCGTCGGGCACCAGCAGCTCGGCGGCGGCGGAAGGCGTGGGCGCGCGCAGGTCGGCCACGAAGTCGGCGATGCTGAAGTCCACCTCGTGGCCCACCGCGCTCACCACCGGCACCGCGCAGGCATGGATCGCGCGCGCCACGGCTTCGTCGTTGAACGCCCACAGGTCTTCCAGCGAGCCGCCGCCGCGGGTGACCAGCAGCACGTCGTAGCGGGCGCTGGCCGAGGCCTTCTTCAGCATCGCCACGATGGCTGGCGGCGCCTCGCGGCCTTGCACCGGCACCGGCAATACGTCCACTTCGGCCAGCGGCCAGCGACGCGACAGCACGCTCAGCACGTCGCGGATCGCCGCTCCGGTGGCCGAGGTGATCACGCCGATGCGCCGCGCATAGCGGGGCAGCGGGCGCTTGCGCGCAGCATCGAACAGGCCCTCGGCGTCGAGCTTTGCCTTCAGCTGCTCGAAGGCCCGCTGCAGCGCGCCTTCACCGGCCGGCTCCATCTGCTCGGCCACCAGCTGGAATTCGCCGCGCGGTTCGTACAGGCCCACCCGGGCGCGCAGCAGCACCTGCATGCCGTCGACGGGCTTGAAGCGCAGCGCGGCGCTTTTCGGGCGGAACATCGCGCAGCGCACCTGGGCGCCGCTGTCCTTGAGCGTGAAGTAGAGATGCCCCGAAGCAGGGCGCGCCACGTTGGACAGCTCGCCCTCGATCCACACCAGCGGCAGCGCATCCTCCAGCAGGCCGCGCACCAGCCGGTTCAGCGTGCTGGGGGTGAGGATGTGGCGGGGTGGGGCGGCGTGGTCGTCGGGCGCGTGCATGGGAAAGCGAGCCTAACACGTCTCGCCAGGGCGTCAGAAGCTTGCATAACAGTGGCTTGGCGAACCTTGTGCAGGTGATGCCTGACGTATGGGCGCCGCGGCTCAGTCCGCCGCGTCGTCCGGTTTGCGGCGGCGTTCGCGCCAGGCGCGGATGGCGAGGTTCAAGGCCAGCCACGCGCACAGCAGGCCCAGCGGCCAGGCCAGCACCGCGGGCCAGCACCATGCCAGCACCGCGAGCAGCAGCAGGGCCAGTGCGCCCAGCGCCAGTGGGCCGGCGTCGGCGCGGCCCAGCACGCGCTGGTCGACCAGCGCCGCGCCCATGCGGTTGGCGAGGCGGATCGCGCCAGTGGCGGCGCGGCTGGAACTGCCGCCGTCGCGGTGCGCACGCGGTGGACGCTCGGTGGCGCCGCTCAGTTTTTCGCGGCGATGCCTGCGCGGGCGCAGCACGATCTCGGTGGCATGGGCGAGGTCGCGCTCGTATTGCGCGGCCAGTTGCGCCGCGAAGCCGGCGTCCTCGATCGCCACGTCGATCTCGCGATTGTTCAGCCAACTGGCGAGGTTGAGGTTGGAGGAGCCCACGCGCGCCCACTGGCCGTCGGCCACCGCGGTCTTGGCGTGCAGCATGGAGCCGTTCCACTCGAACACGCGGATGCCGGCCTTGAGCAGCGGCCGGTAGCCCGAGCGCGACAGGCCGGCCACCAGCGGGATGTCGCTGCTGCCGGGTACCAGCAGGCGCACGTCCACGCCATCGCGTGCAGCAGCCGCAAGTGCCTGCACATAGGTTGCCGTGCCCACGAAGTAGGCGTCGGTGAGCCACAGCGTGCGGCGCGCCAGCGCGGCGATCATCTGATCCAGCCGGTAGATGCCGGCGCTGGACGGCTGGGTGGCGATCAGGCGTAGCGCGACGTTGCCCGCGGCGGCGGCGGGGGACGGTGCGAGCGCGGGCAGCTCGCCGCCGGCCTCGGCCCAGCTCTGCGCGAACGCGGCCTGCATCTCGGCCACCACCGGGCCGCGCAGCGCTACGCCGGTGTCGCGCCACGGCGGCACGCCGCGCCGTGCGTTGCCCAGCCATTTCGCGCTGATGCACACGCCGGAGAGGAAGCCTTGCGCGCCGTCCACCACCAGCAGCTTGCGGTGGTCGCGGCTGAACCAGCCGAATGGCTGCCCCAGTTTCGGCGGGTTGAATACGCGTACCTGGCCGCCGGCGGCGCGCAGCGGCTGCCAGAACGCGTGGCCGGAGTGGCCGAAGCAACCCATCCAGTCGGCCACCACGGCAACGAACACGCCGGCACGCGCGCGTTCCGCCAGCGCGTCGCGAAATTCGCGGCCGACCGCGTCGTTGCGGATGATGTAGTTCTCCAGCAGCACATGGCGCTGCGCACCGCGGATCGCGGCCAGCCAGGAGGCGTAATGCGCTTCGGCGTCGATCAGCAGCTCCACCGCGTTGCCGCCCAGCAGCGGCGCGCCCGCACTGCGGCTCAGCGCCTGTTCGGCCAGCAGGCGGGCAGCGGGAGACAGCAGCGGCGAAGTCGCGGGCATGGGTGGAGTGTGCCACGCAGTAACCAAGAGGAAACGACACCCCGATGGCGCGCCCTCCGGGCATCCTGCGGGTGCGCGGATGGGCTGCGGGGTTTTTCGACGGGACTCCTGTCCCGGCGAAAAACTGGCCGGCATCCATGCCGGCCACCCTGCGGGCTTTCCTCCACCCGTCCGCCGCGCCATAGGGGCCCCGGGTAAAGCAGCGCGCTCCCGGCGCGCAGAAGCCAGAGCACCCCACCCCAGCCCTCCCCTGCAAGCAGGGGAGGGAGATGACCTGCAAGCTTGCGGCGCTCCGCAGTTGCAGTTGCAGTTGCTGTTGCTTCTGGCGCGCAGGAAGCGTGCCTGCTTTTCCGGGGTCCCTGGGCGGCGGTGAGGCGGGGACGAGGAGGCCGCGCAGCGGGCGAGACCAAGGATGGTCTCGCCTTTTCGCGCGGGCAGGAGCCCGCTCGAAAAGCCCGGCCACGCCTCACGAACTTGCCGTCCATGGATGGACGGCAAGCGCCGCCCCGGGGTGTCGTTTCCTCTTGGCTACTTCTCCTTTGGACAAGCATAAGGAGAAGTAGCTCGGCCACCGGCAGGTGGACGAAACCGCTCTGTCGTTGGCGGCAGGTGGGCGAAACCGCCTTGTCGCTTGCCCAAACACCAAGCGAACATGCGAGGGAAGTCGGCGGCTGGTGGGCAAAACCACCCCCAGATGCGCGCTAGTGCAAACCATGTGGTCAGTTGGCTTCGGCTATGCTTATCGCCTGCGCCGCGACGTCGAGCGGCGGAATCTTCCCCGGTTGCCTGCATGAACGAGTCTTCTACCCCGAAACCGCGCGAGGCCGAGCCGGCGGCGCGTCGCCCCAGTGTTGGCGTGCAGATCGGCAAGGTGACGGTGGGCGGCAGTGCGCCCATCGTGGTGCAGTCGATGACGAACACCGACACCGAGGATCCGGTCGCCACTGCCAAGCAGATCGCCGAACTGGCCCGTGCCGGCTCCGAGCTGGTGCGCATCACGGTGAACACGCCGGCGGCGGCGGCGGCGGTGCCGCGCATCGCCGAGCGGCTGGCGATGATGGGCGTGGACGTGCCGATCATCGGCGACTTCCACTACAACGGCCACCAGTTGCTGGAACAGGAGCCGGCCTGCGCCGAGGCGCTGGCGAAGTACCGCATCAATCCGGGCAACGTGGGCTTTGGCAAGAAGAAGGACGCGCAGTTCGGCGCGATCATCGAGAAGGCGATCCAGTACGGCAAGCCGGTGCGCATCGGCGCGAACTGGGGCTCGTTGGACCAGGCGATGGTCGCCACCCTGATGGACGAGAACCACACGCGCGCCGAACCGTGGGATGCCGGCCACGTGGCGCGCGAGGCGCTGATCCGCTCGGCGCTGGACTCGGCTGTGCTGGCCGAGAAGATAGGCCTGCCGCGCGATCGCATCATCCTGTCGTGCAAGGTTTCCGGCGTGCAGGAGCTGATCGCGGTGTACCGCGACATCGCCACGCGCTGCGACTACGCGCTGCATCTTGGTTTGACCGAGGCGGGCATGGGCTCCAAGGGCATCACCGCCTCCAGCGCCGCACTGGCGGTGCTGCTGCAGGAAGGCATCGGCGACACCATCCGCATCTCGCTCACGCCGGAGCCGGGCGCCTCGCGCACCGGCGAAGTGATCGTGGCGCAGGAGCTGCTGCAGACCATGGGCCTGCGCTCGTTCACGCCGCTGGTCACCGCCTGCCCGGGCTGCGGCCGCACCACCAGCGAGTTCTTCCAGGAGTTGGCCAAGGCCGTGCAGGAACACGTGCGCGAGCAGATGCCGGCGTGGCGGGTGAAGTACGACGGCGTGGAGAACCTCACCCTGGCGGTGATGGGCTGCGTGGTGAATGGGCCGGGCGAGTCGAAGCACGCCAACATCGGCATCTCGCTGCCGGGCAACGGCGAGGCGCCGGCGGCGCCGGTATTCATCGACGGCGAGAAGGCGATGACCCTGCGCGGCGACAACATCGCCAGCGAATTCGTGGGCATCCTCGACGACTACGTGGCCCGCAAGTACACCAGTCGCGCCGGCTGAGCGCGGCGCGTTTCAATCAAGATCCCATAACGACACGCTGGAACCGAGCATGAGCGACCTGCCGAACTGCCCGATGTGCAACTCCGCCTACACCTACGAGGACGGCGGCCTGCTGGTCTGCCCCGAGTGCGGGCACGAATGGTCGAGGGAGGCGGAGGCCGCCGCCGAGGGTGACGAGCTGGTGGCGAAGGACGCCAACGGTAACCGGCTGGCCGACGGCGACAGCATCACGGTGATCAAGGACCTCAAGGTCAAGGGCTCGTCCCTGGTGGTCAAGGTCGGCACCAAGGTCAAGAACATCCGCCTGGTGGAAGGCGACCACAACATCGACTGCAAGATCGACGGCATCGGCCCGATGAAGCTGAAGTCGGAGTTCGTGCGCAAGGCCTGAACCGGTCCGGCGCCTGCTGCGGACGAATCCAGCGAGGTGCCAGTGAACCAGCGTGAGCAAGCGATACTCGACGCCTGGCACGCCAACGCTGCGCCATGGACGCGCGCAGTGCGCGAACAGGCCATTGCCAGCCGCAAGCTGGTCACCGATCGTGCCGTCCTCGACGCCGTGCTGGCCCGCCGGCCGCGCAGTGTCGTCGACCTCGGTTGCGGCGAGGGCTGGCTGGTGCGCGCGCTGGCGGGGCTGGGCGTCGACGCGCTCGGCATCGACGCGGTGCCGGCGCTGGTCGATTCGGCGCGCACGGCCGGTGGCGGCCGTTTCCTCGCGATGGACTACGCCCACGTGGCGAACGGTGCATTGTGCGAGCGCGCCGACGTGGTGGTCTGCAACTTTTCCCTACTCGGCGGCGAGTCCGTCGACGCCTTGCTGCGTGCCGTGCCATCCCTGCTCGCGCCGAGCGGCGCGCTGATCGTGCAGACGCTGCATCCGCCGATGGCCTGTGGCGATGCCCCCTACGTGGACGCTTGGCGCGACGGCTCGTGGGCCGGCTGCGGCGAAGGCTTCGGCCAGGCCGCACCGTGGTATTTCCGCACGCTGACGGGCTGGCTCGATGCGCTGGTGCGGGCCGGCCTGCAACTCGTGCACATGGCCGAGCCCCTGCATCCACTGACAGGGAAGCCGGCGTCGATGATCCTGGTGGCCGAAGCCCGGCACTGAAGCGGGTCGAACCACTGCACATGATCGCCGCGCGGGGCAGTTGAGACGCCCATCGCAGGATCGGCGATCACGCCTCGACGGCGCGGCCGGGGCGTGGCGGAATACTTCTTTGAACAGGGCCAGGGGAATTGCAGCATGCGGACGAATGCGCCATTGCGCATCGCGGGTGCGTACGTGCTGTTCGCCGCGGCCTGGATCTGGTGTTCCGACCATGCCCTGGACGCGCTGGTGTCGGGCGCGGGCCTGCGCATGGAGCTGCAGACGCTGAAGGGCTGGATCTTCGTGCTGGTCACCGGTGCGCTGCTGTACTGGATGGTCCGGCGGGACGTGCGGCGCCTGGAGCGGAGCAATGGCCACTTGCGCCTGGGGCGCGAGCAGGCACTGCGCGTGCTGGTGACGGCGATGGACGTGCGCCACCAGGAGACCGGTCACCACTCCGAACGCGTGGCGCGCATGGCGGCAGAGCTGGCGCGGCTGGACGGAGTGCGCGGCCGCGCCCTGGACGAACTCCGGCTCGGGGCCTTGCTGCACGACATCGGCAAGCTGGCGCTGCCCGACACAATCCTCACCAAGCCGGGCCCGCTGGACGAGGAGGAGCGGGCGCTGATGCGTAAGCACCCGAGGGTCGGTTACGAGCTGCTGCAGCAGGTGGATTTCCTGCGCGGGTCCAGCGACGTGCCGTACAGCCATCACGAGCGCTGGGACGGCGGCGGCTATCCGCAGGGGCTGCGCGGCGAGGAGATTCCGCTGGCCGCGCGCATCTTCAGCGTGATCGACGTCTGGGACGCGCTGGTCACCGAGCGCGTCTACAAGCCGGCCTGGCCGGAAGATCGCGTGCTCGGCTACCTGCGCGAAGTCGCGGGCAGCCAGCTCGACCCGCGGCTGGTCGGGCTGTTTCTCGACAACTACGCGGCGTTGAAGCGACTGGCCGCGGCGCCGGATGTGGCGCCAGCCGCTCCCTCTCAGCGCGTCGCCTGAATCCCCTCGGGTTGGAGCAGCAGGGCCTCCGCATCGGCCCAGCTGCCCACGCGGCCGGGCAGGGCGGTCAGCCGCGCCACCTCGTGCAGGAAGCGTTCGCGCGGTATCTCTTCGGCGCCCAGGCCCAGGGTGTGCGCATTGGCCACCTGCGCATCGATCAGCGGCCAGCCCCATTGCCGCAGCAACCCGGCCAGCGCCGCCAAGGCGAGCTTGGAGCCGCCGCTTTCGGCGCTGAACATCGACTCGCCGCAGAACAGCCGGCCGACCGCCACACCGTAGATGCCGCCGAGCAGCCGCGTGCCGTCCCACACTTCCACGCTGTGCGCGTGGCCCAGCCGATGCAATTGCGTGTAGGCATCGATCATCCCGGGCAGAATCCAGGTGCCCGCGTGGCCTTCGCGTGGCGCGGCGCAGGCACGGATCACCGCCTCGAACGCGCGATCCACACTCACCCGCCACGGCTTGCCGCGCAACTGCCGGCGCAGGCTGCGGTTGACGCGCAGCGCCTCAGTGCGGAACACACAGCGCGGGTCGGGCGACCACCATAGGATTGGCTCCTGCTCGCCGAACCAAGGGAAGATGCCGCGGCCATACGCGGCCAGCAGCCGTTCGGGCGAAAGGTCGCCGCCGAACGCGAGCAGCCCATTCGGTTCGGACAAGGCGCTGCTCGGGTCGGGAAAGTGCGTCGGCGCGGCGACGGAGAGCTGGGGCAGGCGGATCATCGGCCCGCTCCTCGTGCGTATGGGCTGTGCGCCATGCATTCGCTCGCGTAGAGGTCCATCGATGCGGCTTCCTGCTGCAAGGCCTCGCGCACAGCGGTGCGAAAGCCTTCGTGCAGGATCAGGTGCCGCGAACGGGTGCGTACGGGAAGGAAGCCGCGCGCCAGCTTGTGCTCGCCCTGCGCGCCGGGTTCGAAGCCTTGCAGGCCTTGCGCGATCGCGTGCTCGATGCCGCGGTAGTAGCACAGTTCGAAATGCAGGCCCGGCAGCTCGATGCGGCTGCCCCAGTAGCGGCCGTGCAGTATGCCGTCGCCTTCGAGGAACAGCGCCATCGCCGCGATGCCGGCCCCATCGTGCGCCAGCGCCAGCTGCGTTATGCCGCCCAGCGTGCCGAGCCGGTGGAAGAACTCCGCGGTGAGCGCGGCGTGGTTGCCCTTGGCGTCGAAGGTGGCGAGGTAGAGCGCATGCACCTCGGCCCATTCGGCCTCGCCCAGGGTATCGCCGCTACGCCATTCCACGCGCAGGCCGCCGGCGGCGACGCGGGCGCGTTCATGGCGGATGTTCGCGCGCTTCTTGTGGTTGAGCGCAGCGAGGAAATCGCCGAAATCGCGCCAGCCGCGGTTGCGCCAGTGGAATTGCACGTCCGAACGCGCCAGCCAGTCTGCGCCGAACGCGCCGGCTTCATCGTCGCGCAGGAAGTTGGCGTGTACCGACGACACGCGCAGGCGTTCCGCCTCGCGGCGCATGGCGTCCACCAGCGCGCGCTGCAATTCGCCTTTGCCGCCGGCAAGCAGGCGCGGGCCGGTTACCGGCGAGTAGGGCACGCCGCAGAGCAGCTTGGGGTAGTAGTCGCCGCCGGCGCGCTCCCAGGCGGCGGCCCAGCTCCAGTCGAACACGAACTCGCCGTGCGAGTTGCCCTTGAGGTAGAGCGGCGCGGCGGCGAGCAGCCGGCCGTGTTCGTAAAGGCCGAGGTGGTGCGCCTGCCAGCCCCACGTGGGGCGGATGCAGCCGGTGTCTTCCAGCGCGTGCAGGAAGGCATGCGACACCAGGGGATTGCCGTCGGCGCGCAGCGCATCCCAATCTGCGGCGGGAATGTCGGCGATGCGGTCGTGGAAGCGTGCTTCGATCACGCAAGCAGGTTAGTGCAAGGCCGGCAACTGCGCGGCGAGCGCCTGCACGAAGGCTTCGGGCCGGCCGTAGTAGTGGTGGTGCGGCAGCAGCGTGCGGCGCCCGCCGGCTTCCAGCAGCAGGGTGGGAAAGCCCTGTCCGCCCACTTCGTCCAGCAGCCGGCGGCTCGCTTGCACGTGTTCGAATACGGCGTGGCCGTCGGCAGCGCCGTAAGCCAGTGCGAAACCTGCGCCGTCCAGCCCGGTCTCCTCGGCCAGCTCGCCCAGCACCGACGGTTCGGCCACGCGTAGGCCGCGCTGCTAGTGCGCATTCTGGATCGCCGCCAGCATCGGGTATGCCATGGCGGGAGCCAGCGATGCCACGGCGAGCACGGCGGCGATCGGCGGCAACGAATGCAGCACGGTGCCGTCCTCGGCCAGCAGGCCCTGCCGGTACGCCTCGCCGAACGGCTGGCCACTGAGCTGGGCGATGCGCTCGTCCGAATGCACGATGTGCTGCGCCAGTGCGGGATCCACGTGGTGCGGCTCGCCGAACAGGCCGCCGCCGTGCAGGCGCAGCGCGAGGCGGCTGCCCAACTGCGCCAGCGCCGCGCCCACCAGTAGCTGTGCGGCGTAGCACCAGCCGCACAGCGGGTCGTGGATGTAGTGCAGCGTGGCGATGCTCATGCGATTCAATTCAATACTTCGAACTTGTGGGGCCTTTGACCGTCATCCCGGCGAAGGCCGGGATGACGAGCAAGGAGCACATGGTTCAGCCAGCCGGTTTCGGCTGGTCCAGCCAGCGCTCGGCGTCCAGCGCGGCCATGCAGCCGAAGCCGGCCGAGGTGATCGCCTGGCGATAGACGTGGTCGGCCACGTCGCCGGCGGCGAACACGCCGGGCACCGAAGTCATCGTGGCCATGCCGTTCTGGCCGCTGTGAATCTTGATGTAGCCGTCGTGCATGTCGAGCTGGCCTTCGAAGATGCCGGTGTTCGGCGTGTGGCCGATCGCCACGAAGAAGCCGGTGGCGGCGATGTCGCGGGTGGCGCCGGAGTTGACGTCCTTCACGCGCACGCCGGTGACGCCGGAGTCGTCGCCCAGCACCTCGTCCACGGTGTGGTTCCACACCAGCTCGATCTTGCCGGCGGCGGCCTTCTCGAACAGCTTGTCCTGCATGATCTTCTCCGCGCGCAGCTTGTCGCGGCGATGCACCAGGTAGACCTTGCTGGCGATGTTGGACAGGTACAGCGCCTCTTCGACCGCGGTGTTGCCGCCGCCGATCACCACCACCTCCTGCTCGCGGAAGAAGAAGCCGTCGCAGGTGGCGCAGGCGGACACGCCCTTGCCCTTGAATCTCTCCTCGCTCTCGATGCCCAGGTACCTGGCGGTGGCGCCGGTGGCCACGATCAGCGCGTCGGTGGTGTATTCGCCGGAATCGCCCTTGAGGCGGAACGGGCGCTGCTTCAGGTCCACCGCGTGGATGTGGTCGAAGATCATTTCGGTATGGAAGCGCTCGGCGTGCTCGGCCATGCGCTGCATCAGCGCCGGACCCTGCAGGCCTTCCACGTCGCCCGGCCAGTTGTCCACGTCGGTGGTGGTCATCAGCTGGCCGCCCTGCTGCAGCCCGGTGACCATGGTCGGCTTCAGGTTGGCGCGCGCGGCGTACACCGCGGCGGTGTAGCCGGCGGGGCCGGAGCCGAGGATCAGCAGGCGGGTGTGCTTGGGGGTGGCGGTCATGCGTAGGTTCCTCAGGGTGGCCGGCGGCTTGCGTGGCTATTCGCCATGACCGCCGCAAAGGTTGCATCGTCGTGGCGGGCACGGATGCAGGCCAGCAAGGATGGGGAAGGCGGGCGGCCGATTCAAGCCGTGGCGTGCCGATTCCCTCCGTTGGCCGGAGGGGGCGCCGCGGCAGGCACGCAAGTACCCGATCCGCGGAAGCGGTTCGGGACTAGCTGACTCGAAAATCGCCAGGAGGGCGGTTTTTCCGGATTCCCTGTGTAGACTTGCCGGGAATCTCGACTACAAGGAAGCCCGTCCCGGTGGCGCGCAGCGCAAACGTCAAACAGAAGAAGGAAACGGTCGCCCTGAGCGACGAGTTGAAGCGCCGCCTGCGCGAGGCGGGGGCGCTGGTGCTGTTGCCGCTGGCGCTGTACCTGCTGGTGTGCCTGTTCAGCTACGACGCGCAGGATCCGAGCTGGTCGCACGTCGGTGCGGCGGCGCACGTGCACAACCTGGGCGGCACGGTGGGCGCCTATGTCGCCGACCTGTTGCGCTACCTGTTCGGTGGCGTGGCCTATTTCTTCCCCCTGCTGCTGTTGCTGCTCGGCGTGCAGGTGCTGCGCCAGCGCGGCGTGCAGCCGGTGCATCCCTGGGAATCCTCGTTGCGCCTGATCGGTGCGGTGTTCTTCTTCATCACCGCGCCGGGCCTGTGCTGGCTGAACTTCCGGCAGAGCACGATGGAGCCGCAAGGCGCAGGTGGCGTGATCGGCAGCGCGGTAGCGCATGGCCTGCTTGCCGCGTTCGGCGAGAAAGGGGCGCCGCTGCTGCTGCTGGCGCTGTTCCTGATCGCGGTGACGCTGGCCACCGGGCTGTCGTGGTTCAAGGTGATGGACTGGACCGGGCAAGCCACCTTGCGTGCGGTCGAGTGGCTGCGCGGCAAGCTGCGCGAGGCGCCCGAGGTGATCAAGGCGCAGCAGGCACGCGCCGAGCGCGACACGGCGAAGAAGGTCGAGGCGGTGAAGCAGGCCAAGCGCGAGCCGGTGCGCATCGAGACGCCGCCCGCGCCGGTGGCGAAGAGCGAGCGCGCCCGGCTGGAGACGCAGATCCCGCTGTTCACCGGCGCCTCCGCGCCCGGCGAGCTGCCGCCGCTGTCGCTGCTGGACGAGGCGCCGGAACAGGGGCCTGGCTACTCGGAGGAAACCCTGGAGGTGCTGTCGCGCCAGGTCGAGCTGAAGCTCCAGGACTTCCGCATCGAGGCCAAGGTGGTGGGCGTGTATCCCGGCCCGGTGATCACCCGTTTCGAGCTGGAGCCGGCCGCCGGCGTGCGCGGCTCGCAGGTGTCCAGCCTGGACAAGGACATCGCGCGCGGCCTGTCCGTGGTCAGCGTGCGCGTGGTGGACGTGATCCCGGGCAAGAACGTGATCGGCCTGGAGATCCCCAACACGCGCAAGCAGATCGTGTACCTCTCCGAGATCCTGCGCTCGGATCGCTACGACCAGACCAAGTCGCCGCTGGCGCTGGCGCTGGGCAAGGACATCGGCGGCAAGCCGGTAGTGGTGGACCTGGCCAAGATGCCGCATCTGCTGGTGGCCGGCACCACCGGTTCGGGCAAGTCCGTCGCGGTGAACGCGATGGTGCTCTCGCTCTTGTACAAGGCGAGCCCGAAAGACGTGCGCATGATCATGATCGACCCGAAGATGCTGGAGCTCTCGGTGTACGAGGGCATCCCGCACCTGCTGGCGCCGGTCGTCACCGACATGAAGGAAGCCGCCAACGCACTGCGCTGGTGCGTGGCCGAGATGGAGCGCCGCTACAAGCTGATGGCCGCGGTGGGTGTGCGCAACCTCAGCGGCTTCAACAAGAAGGTGAAGGATGCCGAGAACGCCGGCCAGCCGCTGCTGGACCCGCTGTTCCGTCCCAACCCCGAGATGCCGAACCTGGCGGCGGAGCCGCTGGAGCCGCTGCCCTACATCGTGATCATCATCGACGAGTTCGCCGACATGATGATGATCGTGGGCAAGAAGGTCGAGGAACTGATCGCCCGCCTCGCCCAGAAGGCGCGCGCCGCCGGCGTGCACCTGGTGCTGGCCACGCAGCGCCCGTCGGTGGACGTGATCACCGGCCTGATCAAGGCCAACATCCCCACCCGCATCGCGTTCCAGGTGTCGAGCAAGATCGACTCGCGCACGATTCTCGACCAGTCCGGTGCGGAAGCGCTGCTGGGTCACGGCGACATGCTCTACCTGCCGCCCGGCACCGCCACGCCCGAGCGCGTGCACGGCGCCTTCGTGGACGACCACGAGGTGCACAACGTGGTGGCGTGGCTGAAGGCGCAGGGCGCGCCGCAGTACATCGAGGGCGTGCTGGAGGAAGTGCAGGCCACCGCCGACGGCAAGTTCATCAACGACTCCGGCCTGCCGCAGGACGGTGAGGAAGGCGGCGACGCCGACGCCCAGCTCTACGACAAGGCCGTGGCCATCGTCACGCAGACCCGCCGCGCCTCGATCTCGGGTGTACAGAGGCACCTGCGCATCGGCTACAACCGCGCCGCCCGCCTGATCGAGCAGATGGAGCAGGACGGCGTGGTCAGCGCCCCGCAACACAACGGCAACCGCGAAGTACTGGCCCCGCCGCCACCCAAAGGCTGAGCGATTTGCTCCTTCTTCCCAAGGGGGAAGGAGTATGGCGTCGAACGGTTAAGCCTTGCCCCGTACAATGCACACATCGCATCGCGTACAGGGTTCCCATGAAACGCTTCACTATCGCCGCCGCCGCGTTCCTGCTGTCGCTGACGGGCGTGGCCCAGGCCGCCACCGGCGCGGCCCGCGCGCGGCTGGACGCCTTCGCCACCGGCCTGCATTCGCTCACCGGCAGCTTCACCCAGACCCTGGTCGATCCGAACGGCAATGCCGGCAAGGCCAGTGCCGGCACGCTGGCGCTGGAGGCGCCGCGGCAGTTCCGCTGGGAAACCACCACGCCGTACAAGCAGACCATCGTGGCCGACGGCAGCCGCGTGTGGATGTACGACCCCGAGCTGGAACAAGTCACCGTGCGCATCCAGAGCAGCGAAGAGGCGCACAGCCCGCTCACCGTGCTCACCGACCTCAAGCAGATGGACCGGGAGTTCAAGGTGACCGAGCAGGGCGAGCACGACGGCCTGGCATGGCTGCGCCTCACCTCCACCGCGAAGGATCCGCAGTTCGCCTATGCCGACCTCGGCTTCGACGCGAACGGCCTGGCGCGGATGACCTTCAAGGACCAGCTGGGCTCCACCACCGACATCCGCTTCTCGAACTGGAAGCGCAACGTGGCGATCCCGCCTGCGGTGTTTACCTTCGTGCCGCCCAAGGGCGCCGACGTGATCGGCGACGCACCGGTGCTGCAAGTGCAGCCGCTGAAGAACTGAGAAAGGCCTCTGCTGATGCCGGTGTTGCGACAATTGCCACGCTGGGCGTGGTTCGGCACGGCCGTGCTGGCTTTCATAGCGGGCCTGGTCAACGCGGCGGGCTATATGGGTTTCAGGCACGAATCCATCAGCAACATGACCGGCAACACCAGCCTGCTCGGCATCGCACTGGGCCAGGGCGATGCCGGTGAGACGGTGCACTGGGCGCTGGCCATCGCGTCCTTCATGCTCGGCACCATGCTGAGCGGCATGATCGTGCAGCAGAGCACGCTGAAGCTCGGTCGGCGCTATGGCGTGGCGCTGATGCTGGAATCCTTGCTGCTGTTTGCCGCCGTGCCCCTGCTCGACGCCTCCCATTCCGCCGGGCTGTACCTGGCATCGGTCGGCATGGGGCTGCAGAACGGCATGGTCAGCGCCTATAGCGGCGCGGTGATACGCACCACCCACGTCACCGGCATCTTCACCGACCTTGGCATCTACCTCGGCCACCTGCTGCGTGGCCTGCCGGTGGACAGGCTGCGGTTGCGCGTCTGCGTGCTGGTGGCGACCAACTTCATGCTCGGCAGCGCCGCCGGCGCCGGCCTGTTCCGGGCGATGCAGGAACGCAGCCTGTTGATTCCCGCGGTGCTCACCGGGGTCTGCGGCCTGGGTTACGGCCTGTATCGCCAATACGCCCAGAGCGCGGTGCCCTACGCCGACGAATGACCGCGTGGTGTCGCGGGGCGGGTGTCAGTTGAGGCTGCGGACGGGCTCAGCCTGCCAGCGTGCAGCAGTCGCGGCCGCGGTGCTTGGATTCGTAGAGCGCGGTGTCGGCGCGCGACAGCCATGAGGTCATGCTCTCGCCGGGCCTGAGTTCGGCGATGCCGATGCTCACCGTGATGGTGATGGCGCACCCGCCGTGCCATGTGCGTGTGCCGCGCACGGACCGGCGGATCAGCTCGGCGGTCGCCAGCGCCTGCTCGCTGGCATTGTTCGGCAGACAGAGCACCAGTTCTTCGCCACCGTAGCGGCCGATCAGGTCGCCGCTGCGCAATTGCCTGCAGATGACGCCGGCGGTGGAGCGCAGCACCTCGTCGCCGGCCAGGTGGCCGTATTCGTCGTTGATGCGCTTGAAGCGATCCAGGTCCAGCAGGGCGATGCATGCCGGCGCCGTGCCGGCGTGGCGCCGCACGACCTCGGCCAGTTCGAGGAAGCGGCGGCGGTTGCATACGCCGGTCAGCTCGTCGGTGCCGGCCAGCACGTCCAGGCGCCGGTTGGCCGCGAGCAGCTCGCGGGTGTGTTCGTCGATTTGCGCCTGCAACTGCACCGCGCGACGGCGCAGGTAGAACGTGCGCAGCTGCACCAGCAGCACGACCAGCGCCAGCAGCAGCACGATGACCAGCAGGCGCGCCCACAGGGTCTCGTACCAGAGCGGCGCCACGCTGATCGCCAGCGTGCTCTCGGCCACGCGCGCGTGCAGGCCACGCGGCACGGCACGCAGGTGCAGCACGTAGTCGCCGTGCGGCAGGTTGGTGTAGATCGCGCTCGGCATGCCGCCCTTGGGCACCCTGATCCAGTCGTCGTCGAAGCCGGCCATGCGATAGCTGTAGGCCGTCTCCTGCGGGCCCTGGTAGTCGAGCAGGGAGAAGTCGACCCGCAGGCTGCGCCCGTGCGCGGGCAGTGCCAGCGTGCCGTGCTCGCCGGACAGGCGTCCGAACGGCAGCGGGTGCCCGTTCACCAGGGCGTTGGTGATGCGCAGCGGCACCGGCGGGTCGCCGGACTCGTGCCATAGCGGCCGCACCACGGTGAGGCCGCCGAGGCCGCCGAACAGCAGTGTGCCGTCGGGCATGCGTGCGGCGGCGGCGTAGATGTAGCTGGCGATACGCTGGCCATCGCGGACGCCGAGATTGCGGACGTGCAGGCTGTCGCCGTCGACCACGGAGATGCCGTTGGAGGTGCTCACCCAGAGGTTGCCGGCGCTGTCGGGCAGCAAGGCGGTGATCTTGTCGCTGGCCAGCCCGGCGGTCGTGCCGAGTCGCTGGAAACGGTAGGGCGGGGTGTCGCCGTGCGGCAGCATGGCAAGGCCGCCCAGCGTGCCGGCCCACACGCGTCCGTGCGTGTCGATGGCGATGGAGTCCACCAGGTTCTGCGGCAGGCTGGCAGGGTCGCCGTCGCGCTGCGTCAGGTTCACGAAACCGTCGGTCTGCAGCGGGTCGCGCGCGACGCTGATGCCGTTGTTGGTGGCGTACCAGACCGCCGAGCCGACCCGCGCGATCTGGTGAACGGTGTCGTTGATCAGGCTGCCGCGCTGGCCGGCGATGTGGCGGAAATGCACCAGCTGGCCGGTGCGCGTGTCGTAGCGGTACACGCCGCCGTAGGTGCCGATCAGCATGTACGCATCCACGCGCAGCAGGCTCAGCACCGGACCGTCGCCCAGCGCGGGCAGGATCGTGTCGTGCACGGCCAGCGTGTCGGGATCGATCCGTGCTAGGCCCTGGGTGCCGACCCAGATCGAACCGTCCGGCGCCTCGGCCAGGCTTTGCACGTCGCGGCGCAGCTGCTTGCCGGCCAGCCGCAGGTGACGCACGGTGGCGGTGACCGGATCGATGATGTCGATTTCGCCCGCCGCCATGCCCAGCCAGATGCGGCCGCGTGTGTCGACGTAGATGGCGCGCACGTTGGGGTTGGCCAGCGAGTGCGCGGTGTCCGCCGAAGGCAGCATCGGGAAGGCGATGTCGGCCGTGGCGTTGCTGCGCGCCGCGCCAAGATCGGTGGCGGCCCAGACGTTGCCGGCATACCCCAGCAGCGCGCGCACGGAATTGCCGGGCAGCGAGGAAGGCAGCGAGGTGTCGTGGTCGAGCACGCGCGTGCCGGCATCGCCCGGGCTGTAGGTGACGATGCCGTCGCCGTCGGTGGCGATCCACATGCAATCGGGCGCCACCTCCAGGAAGCTGCGCACGGTCGACCGCCGCGCCGAGCCGTCGTAGCCGCTGAAGCCGGGGATGGTGCGCCAGCTGCCGTCGGCTTCGCGATAGACCGCGCCCATCTGCACGCTGCCCACCCACAGCCGGCCCTCGGCGTCTTCGCGCACGGCCCAGATCTCGTCGTGCAGCACCTTGTCGATCACGCCCACGGGGTGGCCCGGCCGTACGAAGTTGTGCTGGCCTGCGTAACGCACGAACAGGCCGTTGTTGCTGCCCAGCCACAGGTTGCCGGCGCGATCCTGGTACACGGTGAAGTTGCGTGGAGCGGCCTGCTCTCCGATGTTCACCGGCTCGATGCGATCGCTGCGCAGGTCCAGGCGGTCCAGCCCACTGTCGGTGGCGATCCACACGCCGCGCTCGCCGTCCGGCGCCAGGGCGTAGATCTTGCGGTTGCTGGTGCCGCCCCGGCCGACCGGGTAGCTGTGGAAGCGCCCGGTCTGCGGATCGAAGCGCGCCAGTCCCCCTGCGTCGGTGCCCACCAGCAGGCCACCATCCGGCAGCGCCAGCAGGCTGCGCACATAGGTGTCGGGCAGGCCGGTGGCCGTGGCATCGGCCAGTTCGAATACCTGCACGCGGTAGCCGTCGTAGCGCGCCAGGCCGCCCATGGTGCCGATCCAGAGCAGGCCATCGCGATCCTGCGCCAGCGCGGTGGTGATGGAATGGGGCAGGCCTTCGGACATCCCCACGTTGTCGAACCACTGCCGCTCCAGCGGCCGCCAGGGATCGGGCATGCCGGCCGCGCGCAAGCCCGCCAGGGGCAGCAGCATCAGCAGGGTGAGCAGGAGCGCGCGCATGCCTGCACTCCGTCTCACACGCACGCCTCCGGCCTGCCGCCACGCTTGCGGCGATGGCGGTGCGGGTCAACACGGCGGTGGACTCCCCCGGACATGCGCGGCTCCTGCGTGGTGCGCTGTTCCAGTGCATATGATAGCCGGCGCTGCCCTTTCCCGGGGCGCGCCGGCGCCCGCGGCCGTATCATGTCGGCCATGCCCCACAGCCCCTTCCAACCGTCTGCTTCCCTGTTCGCCGAACCCGAGGCGCTCAAGCCGTTGGCCGAGCGCATGCGCCCGCGCAACCTCGACGAGATCGTGGGCCAGCGCCGGCTGGTGGCGCCGGACCGCGCCCTGCGGCGCGCGCTGGAAGCGGGCCGGCTGCATTCCATGGTGCTGTGGGGGCCGCCCGGCTGCGGCAAGACCACCCTGGCCCTGCTGGTGGCGCAGTACGCCGATGCGGATTTCAAGGCGATCTCGGCGGTGCTCTCCGGCCTGCCCGAGGTGCGCAAGGCGCTGGCCGAGGCGGAGGCGAACTTCGCCCAGGGGCGGCGCACCGTGCTGTTCGTGGACGAGGTGCATCGCTTCAACAAGGCCCAGCAGGACGCCTTCCTGCCGCACATCGAGCGTGGCGTGATCCTGTTCGTGGGTGCCACCACCGAGAACCCCTCGTTCGAGCTGAACTCCGCGCTGCTCTCGCGCTGCCGCGTACACGTGCTGGAGGCGGTGTCGGCGGACGACATCGTGGCCGCGCTCAAGCGCGCGCTGGCGGACGCGGAGCGTGGCCTCGGCGCGCAGCAGCTGCAGGTGGACGACGCCTCGCTGCAGCTGATCGCCCAGGCCGCCGACGGCGACGTGCGCCGCGCGCTCACCCTGCTGGAGATCGCCGCCGAGCTGGCTGAAGGCAACCGCATCGACCAAGCCACGCTGGAGCAGGTGCTGGCCGACCGCACGCGCCGCTTCGACAAGCAGGGCGAGCAGTTCTACGACCAGATCTCGGCGCTGCACAAGTCCGTGCGCTCCTCCGATCCGGACGCCGCCGTGTACTGGCTGGCGCGCATGCTCGACGGCGGCTGCGATCCGCTGTACCTCGCCCGCCGCATGACCCGCATGGCGGTGGAGGACGTGGGTCTGGCCGAGCCGCGCGCCTGGCGCATGGCGCTGGATGCCTGGGACACCTACGAGCGCCTCGGCAGCCCCGAGGGTGAGCTGGGCCTGGCGCAGCTGGCGATCTGGCTGGCCGTGGCGCCGAAGAGCAATGCCGCCTACCAGGCCTTCAACGCCGCCCGCGCCGCGGTGCGCGAGACGGGCACGCTGGACGTGCCCATGCACCTGCGCAACGCACCCACCAAGTTGATGAAGGGCCTGGGCTACGGCAAGGGCTACCAGTACGACCACGACGCTGAAGGCGGCATCGCGCTCGACCAGCAGTGCCTGCCCGATGAACTGGCCGGCACCGTGTTCTACGAACCGGTCGAGCGCGGGCTGGAGCTGAAACTGCGCGAGAAGCTGCTGGCGCTGCGCGAGGCCCGCCGCAAGGCGCGTGGCAAGTAGGAGCGCACCCTGTGCGCGAATGCTCTTGGTTTCGATCAAATGCAAGAGCCATCGCGCACAGGGTGCGCTCCTACCGGCAAAACGCTGTGCCGTAGCATTCCTGCACAGCGGAAGCGCTTCGGGGGTCCCTCCCCTGCATGCAGGGGAGGGACTTCGCAGAGCGCTTGAATCACTCCCCCGCCGACAGGGGAGACCGGGGTGGGGTCGGGCGGGCTTGCCGCAGGCTTTCGTGGATAGCGCACTGCAGCGATAATCAGACACTCACGTTCTGCCATTGGATTTGCTCATGCTCGACCCCGCCCTGCTGCGCTCGCGCCTCGCCGAAACCGCGGCGCGCCTCAAGGAAACCCGCGGCTTCGAGCTCGACGTGTCCGCGGTGGAGGCGCTGGAAACCGAGCGCAAGCGGCTCGCCACCGAGACGCAGGACCTGCAGAACCTGCGCAACACCCGTTCCAAGGCGATCGGCCAGGCCAAGGCCAAGGGCGAGGACACGGCCCCGCTGATGGCCGAAGTCGCCGGCATCGGCGACAAGCTCAAGGCCAACGAGGCCCAGCTTGCCGAGGTGCAGGCGAAGCTCGCCGACATCGCGCTGGGCATTCCGAACCTGCCGCACGAGTCCGTGCCGCCGGGCAAGGACGAGACCGAGAACGCCGAGCAGCTGCGCTGGGGCACGCCGCGCGCGTTCGACTTCGAGGTGAAGGACCACGTCGATCTCGGCGCCCGCCACGGCTGGCTGGACGCCGATGCTGGCGCCAAGCTCTCCGGCGCGCGCTTCACCGTGCTGCGCGGCCAGCTGGCACGGCTGCACCGCGCGCTCGCCCAGTTCATGATCAACCTGCACACCGGCGAGCACGGTTACCTGGAGTGCAACGTGCCGCTGATCGTCAACGCCGAGACCATGCAGGGCACCAGCCAGCTGCCCAAGTTCGAGGAAGACCTGTTCGCCACCCAGGTGGGCGACAGCAAGCGCTACCTGATTCCCACCGCCGAGGTCGCGCTCACCAACCTCGTCGCCGACAGCATCGTCGAGGCCGACGCCCTGCCGATGCGCCTCACCGCGCATTCCATGTGCTTCCGTGCCGAGGCCGGCAGCTACGGCCGCGACACCCGCGGCATGATCCGCCAGCACCAGTTCGAAAAAGTGGAGATGGTGCAGATCGCTGCGCCCGAGCAGTCGCACGCGCAACTGGAGGAAATGGTCGGCCATGCGGAGAAGGTGCTGCAGCTGCTCGGCCTGCCGTACCGCAAAGTGTTGCTGTGCACCGGCGACATGGGCTTCGCCGCAATCAAGACCTACGACCTGGAAGTGTGGCTGCCCAGCCAGAACACCTACCGCGAGATTTCCTCCTGCTCCAACTGCGGCGACTTCCAGGCCCGCCGCATGCAGGCGCGCTGGCGCAACCCCGCCACCGGCAAGCCCGAGCTGGCGCACACGCTCAACGGCTCCGGCCTCGCCGTGGGCCGCACCCTGGTGGCGGTGATGGAGAACTACCAGAACGCCGACGGCTCGATCACCGTGCCCGAGGCGCTGCGCCCGTACATGGGCGGGCAGGAGCGCATCGCGTGAACGCGCCTGCCGAGCGCAGCTGGGACAAGGTGGAGTACTGGAGCAGCTACTTCCTGCTGGCGGTGCTCGGCTCGGTAATCCTCACCCGCATCAGCCTCATCAGCCTGTGGTCGGTGCCCACGCTCGACCTCGTGCTGGGCAGCATCGCGCTGCTGCTGATCCTCGCCAGCCCCTGGATCGCCCGCCGCCGCCGCGCCCTGCGCATAGCCATCATCGCCTACGCCACCGGCACCCAGCTGGTGCCGGTAAGCGTGCGCCACCCCGCGGTGCTGCTGCCGCTGCTCGGTGCGCTGATCCCCGTCGCCATCACGATCTGGGCGCTGTTCGCGCTGTCGCGCAAAGGCCGCGCGGGGCAGGGGACGGGGCAGACCTGATAGGATGCGCGCTGGTTTCTGGAGCGAACAGCGGCGCAGCCGCTGGCCCGAAGGGCGAGGGACGGGAAGCCCCGAGTCAAACTGGCGTAGAGCCGTACGCAGCGCGGCTGGCGGTACGACAATTCGGAGAGATGGCCGAGTGGTTTAAGGCAGCAGTCTTGCTCGCGTAGGCAGGATGCCGGAGCGAACAGCGGCGCAGCCGCTGGCCCGAAGGGCGAGGGGCGGGAAGCCCCGAGTCAAACTGGCGTAGAGCTGTGCGCAGCGCGGCTGGCGGTACGACAATTCGGAGAGATGGCCGAGTGGTTTAAGGCAGCAGTCTTGAAAACTGCCGTAGGTGTAAGCCTACCGTGGGTTCGAATCCCACTCTCTCCGCCAGTACTGCAAAGCCCCTGTTTTTACAGGGTTTTTTGCTTTCTGGAGAAAAGTCTGTCGGTACACAGAGACCGAGATGCGTATACCGAACTATCTGTACCTTGCCCCGTCTGGGGTGTGGCATTTTCGTCAACGTCTTCCTACCTATCCAGGCAAGGAGCAGAACCCCACGCTGCAGTTCCTGGGCGTGAAGTACGCGCTCACCTCGCCGTTCGGTTTCAACGGCGCCTTCTGGTACGCGCGGGTGACGGCCAACTTCTGACCGCCCCTCCGGGAACGGACCGGGCTTGCCGGAATTCGCGGCCGGCCCGATCAAGCAAAACGCCCCGACCGGGGCGTTTTGTCTTTCCTCGATCCGGCAATCTTCAGCGGATCCGCATGATGTTCCCGTTCGCATCCACCTGCACCAGGTCGCCCTCGCGGATGCCGCTGGCGTCCTTGACCTGGATGTTCTGGTAGCTGCCGTTGCCCATCCTGATGCGCACCGTCCAACTGGTATTGCTGCCGGTATTGTTGCCGATCGCATGGCCGGCGAAGCCGCCGCCCACGGCGCCGCCGACGGTGGCGAGCTTGCGGCCGTTGCCCCTGCCGACCTGGTTGCCGAGCACGCCGCCGGCAATGGCGCCGATGATCGCGCCGGCCGTGCCGTGGCCGCCGCCCTGGGTGATGTTCTGTTCCACGCGCTGCACGGTGCCGCACTGGTCGCAGCGCAGGTAGATGCCGTCGTTGCGCACCAGCACGCCGCTGTTTTGCGCGGCGGCAGTGCCGCTGGCGGCGAGGCCGAGCACGGCAGCGAGGGAGAGGGTGAGCAGGGGCTTGGCGTTCATGGGGAACCTCCTTGGGTGAACGGTGCGGAATGGGTGCGACCGGGCGCAAGTTTATGTCGTGGCTACCCGCACGGGGCGTGAACGGTGTCGACACGTGTCATGCACGGCGGATCCTGCCCACGTCATGGCGACGATACATCCGTTTCGGCCGTGCTGTCGTTTGCCGGCGGGCGCCGCAGCAGCCACGCCAGCACCGGTGGCGTGACCATCGCGGTGAGCAGGGACATCGCCACGATGATGGCGTAGACGCGGTTGCTGAACACACCGGCGGCAAGGCCGAGGCTGGCGATCACCACGCCCACCTCGCCGCGCGGCACCATGCCGAAGCCCACGATGGTGGCGCCGCGCCGGCCCAGCGACAACGCGCCGAGGCCACCGCCGAGCAGCTTGGAGATGATGGCGATCACGGTGACCACCAGCAGCATCCACAGCGCATCGGTGCTGGCCAGCTCGTGCAGGTCGATCTTGCTACCGGTGACCACGAAGAAGAACGGTGTGAGCAGGGCCAGCAGCGGCTGGGTCTGCTGCTCCAGCGTATGCTGCTGGCGGGTTTCCGAGGCGATCATGCCGGCGAGGAAGGCGCCGATGATCGCGGCCAGCCCGAACAGGGTGGAGACATAGGCCAAGCCCAGGCACAGTGCCAGCGCGATCAGCAGCGGCGACTGCGCATGGCGCGGCTTGTCCAGCCAGCTGGAGTTCCAGCGCATCACCCGCGCACCGCCCCAGCCGATCACCGCGATGAAGCCTACCGCTTCGCCCAGCACCACCAGCAGGTTGCCGGGCTTGAAACCTTCACCGCCCTGCAGCGACACCACCACGCCCAGCAGCAGCATCGCGAGGATGTCGTCGATCACCGCCGCGCCCAGGATCACCTTGCTCTCGACCCGCTGCAGCGCGCCCAGCTCCTGCAGCACGCGCGCGGTAATGCCAGCCGAGGTAGCCACGAAGGCGGCGGCCACGAACATCGACTTGTCCCAGCTGAAGCCGCGGCCGTGCGCCCACAGCGCGCCCATGCCGAACGGCACCACGACGCCGATCACACCGACCAGGAAGGCCGTCTTGCCGACTTTCTTCAGGTCTTCCAGCCGCGTTTCCAGGCCCACCGAGAACAGCAGCAGCACCACGCCGACCTCGGCCAGCACGTCCAGTGGCATGCCGGTGGCGACCTGTTCGGGCGTGATCCAGCCCAGCAGCGAGGGGCCGACCACGCAGCCGGCGGCGATCTCGCCCACCACGCCGGGCAGCTTCAACCGTTGCGCGATCTCGCCGCCGATCTGGGCGGCGACGAACACGATGAACAGGGTGAGCAGGATGTCACTGGCGTGATGCATGCGACGCGTCCGGGCGAGGGCGAAGCCTGCATGCTACATGCTGCCTGCATGCAGTCCGCAGACTCTGTCCTGCGGCGCGCGCGCTCAGCCCGTCGAGGGCAGCGCCTCGGCCGGGCGATCGGGGCGCAGTTGGCCGAACACGCGGCTGGCCGCGGCGGTGACCAGGCCCAGCAGCAGCACGGTCCAGCGGAACGCGACCACGAAATCCTCAGCCGTGTGCCCGCGCAGCAGCGCCTGCATCAGCAAGGTGGAAAGCGCGATGCCGAAGCTCATCGCCAGATACTGCACGGTGGAGGCCATCGACGAGGCCATCGAGGCGTGGCGGATGTCCAGATCGTTGTAGATCAGCGTGTTCATGGTGGTGTACTGCAGGCCGGTGAAACTGCCATAGCAGAACGTGAGCAGGGCGATCAGCCAGGCCGGCGTGCCCGGCCCGAGCAGTGCGAACGCGGCCAGCAGCAGCGCCACGATCATGGTGTTGCCCAGCAGCAGGCGGCGATAGCCGAAGTGCACCAGCACGCGGTTGATCACCCACTTCGCGGCGATCGAACCCAGCGCCTGCGGCACCATCATCAGGCCCGCCGCCAGCGGCGACCAGCCGCAACCCACCTGCAGGAACAGCATCAGCAGCAGGAACATGCCGGCGATGCCAAGCCGGGTGGACAGGCCGCCGGCCAGCGCCACCCACACGCTGCGCACGCGCAGCAGGGAGAGATCCGCCACCGGGTGCGCGGTGCGCCGGCTGTGCCACACGTAGATCACACCGAGCAGCAGGGCGGTGCCGCCGCAGGCAGCGATTTCGACCCACGGCACCGGATTGGCGCCGGCCAGTTCCGAGGCGGTGAGCAGCAGCGCGGAGGCGGTGGCGAACAGCAGGAAACCCATGAGGTCGAAGGGGTTGGCGTGGTCGAGCCGGTATTCCGGCATGTCGCGCCGGTTCATCCACACGCCGGCGATCGCCACCGGCACGTTGATCAGGAAGATCAGCCGCCACGAGGTGTATTCCACCAGCGCACCGCCCAGCAGCGGGCCGAGTACCGAGCCGAGCAGGCCGAAGGTGGCTACCGTGCTCATCGCGCCCACGAACTCGCGCTTGTCGATGCTGCGCACCAGCACGTAGCGCCCCACCGGCATCAGCGCCGCGCCGCCCACGCCTTGCAGCACGCGCGCGGCCACCAGTTGGGGCAGCGTCTGCGACACGCCGCACAACAGCGAGCCCAGGCCGAACAGCACGATCGCGGCGCCGAACACCCGGCGCGTGCCGAAGCGGTCGCACAGCCATGGACTGGCCGGGATCAGGATCGCCAGGGTCAGCACGTAGCTGGTCAGCGCGCTGCGCATGCCAAGCGGTGTTTCCCTGAGCGCGTCGGCCATCGCCGGCACCGCGGTGTTGACCACGGTGGAATCCAGCGCTTGCATGAAGAACGCCGCAGCCACCAGCCACAGCAGGCCGCGGTAGCGGAGGCGCGAGGAGATGGCAGGCTCCGCCCCGGCCGCGGTTGCCGTTGTGACGGCATCGACTGGTGGAAAGGGCTCGGTGGCATGCGGAGGCATTGTGCCAATGATAGCTGCTATGACAGCTTGCTTCCCGCCGCGATCCTGCGCAGAGTCAGCCTTGTTTCATCGGTCGCCGCCCCAAATTCGTGGTGGCGGTACAACCAAGACCATAGTGCGCCGGGGTGCCCATCGCTCCGGCGCGCGTTTTTGCGCGACCCGCATTGCCTGCGACAGGACAAGGACCATGAGCCGCAAACCCGCCATCACCATTTCCCGCCTCGACCTGGAACGTATCGAGGCCCTGCTCGACCGCATGCCGCCAGCGCAGGCCGCGACCCATGCCGCGTTGCGCGAGGAGCTGGATCGCGCCGCGGTGCTGGAACCGGAGCAGATGCCGGGCAACGTGGTGACGATGAACTCCACGGTGAGCTTCACCAGCGACGATGGCGCCGCGCCGATGCGGATGACCCTGGTCTACCCGAGCGCGGCCGGCAAGCCCGGCACGGTGTCGATCCTGGCGCCGGTGGGCAGCGCGCTGCTGGGCCTGGCCAAGGGCAAGCACATCGACTGGCCCACCCCGGACGGCCGCAAGCACCGCTTCACCGTGCTGTCGATCGAATACCCGCCGGAGGCGGCGGGGGATTTGCACCGCTGAGCGAACGCACCCTTCTCCCGCGGGAGAAAGGTTTCGCCCCATCCGCCGCCTACGGCTTGGGTGCGAAGTGGTGCACGAAGCCGACCTGGAAACCGCCCGGCAGCCAGCCGACGATCAGCGGCGAATTCCGGTGCGCGGCCCAGATGCCCACGCCGGCGCCCAGCGCGGCACCGGCCAGCACGTCGCTCTGCCAGTGGCCGCGCGTCTTCATGCGCGCCACCGCGTCGTAGGCCGGCAGCAGCGCCAGCGCATAGACCGCGGGGTGGTCGTGGCCGTAATTCACGATGAACGGCGTCACCGCGGCGGTGATCGCGGTGACCTCGCCGCTGGGGAAGCTCTGTGCGTGGACGCCTTCGAAGAAGCGGTTCGGATCGGAGGTCTGCGAGGGGCGCTCGCGCTGGAACGTGAACTTCAGCGCCTGCGCGCCGATGCCGGAGATCACCATCGCGTCCACCGAGCGCCAGAACGTGTCGCCCAGCTTGTCCTGGTCGCCGAAGGCCAGCGCGCCGCCGGCTACCGTGATGATCGTGCCGTACATCAGCGCAGTCTGGTTGCTGCGCTTCCAGATGCCGCTGTTGTCGTAGTGAAGGCGGTGGTCGATGCCGAGCGGGCCGTCGCTGGCGAAGGCCGGAGCGGACAGGGCCGAGGCGAGCAGCAACAATGCGAGACGTGTCGTGCGCATGGGGTGCCTCCCTTGCAGCCGGAAACACGGCTGCCGGTGGTTCACCTTAGCGCCGCCGGCTTTCGGCTCGCTTACTTCGGCCGTCCTTCACCGCGCGAGGGTCGCTAAACTGCGCGCATGAGCGCATCCTCCGTTTCCGCCGACAGCAAGACCCGTGCCGCCGATCTGCGCGAGCGCATCGAACAGGCCAACTACCGCTACCACGTGCTCGACGATCCGGAGATTTCCGACGCCGAATACGACCGCCTGCTGCGCGAGCTGGAGGCGCTGGAAGCGGCGCATCCCGAACTGGCCACACCGGATTCGCCCACCCGCAAGGTGGGCGCGCGCGCGCAGGGCGGCTTCGCCGAGGTACGCCACGCGATGCCGATGCTGTCGCTGTCCAACGCCTTCGAGCAGCAAGTCGACGGCGAGCAGGGCGAGGACGAGCGCACGCGCTTCCACGAAGTGGCCGAGTTCGAGCGGCGCATCGAGCAGACGCTGCATCGGCGCGAGCCGGTGTTTTCGGTGGAACCCAAGCTGGACGGCCTGGCGATCAGCCTGCGCTACGAGCACGGTCGGTTCGTGCAGGGCGCCACCCGCGGCGATGGCGAAACCGGCGAGGACGTCACCGCCAACCTGCGCACCGTGCGTGCGATTCCGCTGAAGCTGCGCGGCAAGGGCTGGCCCGAGGTGCTGGAGGTGCGCGGCGAGGTGATCATGCTGCTCAAGGATTTCGAGGCGTTCAACGCACACGCCCGCGCGCACGACGAGAAGACGCTGGCCAATCCGCGCAACGGTGCAGCCGGCTCCTTGCGCCAGCTCGATCCGGCGGTCACTGCGAAGCGCAAGCTGAGCTTCTATGCCTATGCGGTGGGCGTGGTCGAAGGCGGCGAGCTGCCTTCCACGCACTCGGCCACCTTGAAACAGCTGCGCGAGTGGGGCTTTCCGGTGTCGCCCGAGGTGGGCACGGCACGCGGCTTCGCGGGGCTGATCACCTACTTCAAGCGCATCGGTGCGAAGCGCGACCGCCTGCCGTACGACATCGACGGCGTGGTCTACAAGCTCGACGACTATGTGGGACAACGCGAGATGGGCTTCGTGGCGCGCGCACCGCGCTGGGCCATCGCGCACAAGTTCCCCGCGCAGGAGCAGACCACCACGGTCGAGGCGATCGAGATCCAGATCGGCCGTACCGGCGCCGCCACGCCGGTGGCGCGGCTGGCGCCGGTGCAGGTGGCCGGCGTCGTCGTCACCAACGCCACCCTGCACAACGCCGACCAGGTGGCGCGGCTGGACGTGCGGGTGGGCGACAGCGTGATCGTGCGCCGTGCCGGCGACGTGATCCCCGAAGTGGTGCGCGTGGTGCCAGAACAGCGCCCGCCGCATACGCGGCCGTGGAGGATGCCCGCGCATTGCCCGGTGTGCGGCTCGGCGCTGCTGCGCGCGGAGGGCGAGGCGGCGTATCGCTGCTCCGGCGGCCTGGTCTGCGCCGCGCAGCGCAAGGAGGCGCTGATCCACTTCGCCTCGCGCCGCGCGATGGATATCGACGGCCTCGGCGAACGCTACGTCGACGCGCTGGTGGATTTCGGCTACGTGCACACGCCGGCTGACCTCTACCGGCTCACGCTGGACGATTTCCTGGAAATGAAGCGCCGCGCCGACGAGCGCGACGGCACCACGCCCGAAACCGTGAAGGCCGGCAAGATCGCCACCAAATGGGCGGAGAACCTGCTCGACGGCATCGCCGCCAGCAAGGCCACCACGCTGGCGCGCTTCCTGTTCGGGCTGGGCATCATGCACATCGGCGAGAGCACGGCGAAGACGCTGGCCGCCTGGCTGGGCCGGCTGGAGTTCGTGCGCAGCATGCCGGCGCCGGTGCTGTGCGTGCTGCCCGACATCGGCAACGAGGTGGCCGCGTCCATCGCCGGCTTCTTCGCGCAGCCGGGCAACCAGCAGGTGGTCGACGCGCTGCTCGCCGCGGGCGTGCACTTCGACGACGAGGGCGAACCCTCGCCGAAGCTGCGCGAACGACTGGATCTGGCGGTGCTGCTCGACATGGCGAACGTCAACAAGCTCGGCCCCAAGAGCACCGCGCTGCTGGCCGGGCACTATCCGACGCTGCGGCGCCTGCTCGATGCGGGGCAGGCGCATTGGATCGCCGCCGGCCTGCCGCAGGCGGCGGCGATCAATCTCGACGCGTACCTGGCCGACGCATCGCAGCGGGCGGCCCTGCACGAGGCCGAGGCGGCGATGCAGCGCCTGCTCGACGCCATTCCGCAGTCGGCGCCATCGGCCAGCCTGCCGCTGGACGGCCAGACCGTGGTGCTCACCGGCACGCTGCCCACGATGAGCCGCGACCAGGCGAAGGAGAAGCTGGAGGCCCTGGGCGCGAAGGTCGCCGGCAGCGTGTCGAAGAAGACCAGCTTCGTGGTGGCCGGCGTGGAGGCCGGTTCCAAGCTCGACAAGGCGAACGAGCTGGGCGTGCCGGTGTGGGACGAGGCGCAGTTGCTGGCCCTGCTGGCCGCGCATGGAGCCGCGCCGTGAAAAAAACGGACCTGCACGAAGCGCTGCGGCTGCGCGCGCGCCTCTACGCGCTGATCCGTGCGTTCTTCGCCGAGCGCAAGCTGCTCGAAGTGGAAACGCCGATCCTCTCCGCGGCCGGCAACACCGAACCGAACATCGAGAGCTTCAGCACGCAGTTCAGCGGCCACGTCGACGCCGGCGCGCGCGCGCGCTGGCTGCGCACCTCGCCGGAGCACCCGCTGAAGCGCCTGCTCGCCGCGGGCGTGGGCGACTGCTACGAGCTGGGTCGTGTGTTCCGCAACGGCGAGGCCGGCGGGCGGCACAATCCCGAGTTCACCATGCTGGAGTGGTATCGGGTGGGCTGGGACCATCGCCGCCTGATGCACGAGACCATCGAGCTGGTGGAGGTGACACTGGCGATGCTGGACCGCCGCGCCGAGGTGTTGATCGAAGGCTACCGCCAGCTGTTCATCGACGAACTGGGGCTGGACCCTGCGCATGCGCCCATCGACGAGCTGCGCGCACCGCTGGCCGAGCAGGGCGTCGACCCCAAGGGACTCACCCGCGACGACTGGCTGGACCTGCTGCTCACCCACAAGCTGCAGCCGGCGTTTCCGCGCGACCGCATCACGGTGATCCACGACTATCCGGCCAGCCAGTGCGCGTTGGCCAGGGTACGCCCCGGCGACCCGCCGCTGGCCGAACGTTTCGAGCTGTACCTGGGCCCGTACGAGCTGGCCAACGGCTACCACGAGCTCAACGATGCGGCGGAGCAGCGCGCACGCTTCGAGCGCGACAACGCGCGTCGCCGCGAACGCGGCCAGCGCGAGCTGCCGCTGGACGAGCGCCTGCTCGCCGTGCTGGGGTCTATGCCCGATTGTGCAGGCGTGGCCTTGGGCGTGGAGCGCCTCCTGATGTGCCTGGCCGGTACCGATGCGATCGCCGACGTGCTGGCGTTTCCGTTCGCGGAGGCTTGAAGATGTCGGAGCCCCTGCTGCGCGGCATCCATCACGTCGCCCTGATCTGTTCGGACTACCCGCGTTCGAAGGCGTTCTACAGCGAGGTGCTGGGACTGCGCATCGTGCGCGAGGTGTATCGCGAGGCGCGCGATTCCTGGAAGTGCGACCTGGAGGTCAGTCCCGGCGTGCAGCTGGAGTTGTTCTCCTTTCCCGGCGCGCCGCCGCGTCCCTCCTGGCCGGAGGCACAGGGGCTGCGCCATCTCGCGTTCGCCGTGGCCGACGTGGAGGCCGCGGTGGCCGTGCTGGCGGCGCGCGGCGTCGCCTGCGAAGCGATGCGGCTGGACGAGCACACCGGTCGCCGCTTTGCCTTCTTCGCCGATCCGGACGGCTTGCCGATCGAGCTTTACGAGGCCTAGGCGGGCGCTGGTTCCGACACGCGGCCGCAAAGGCCGCGTGCCGTCCGATGTTTCCTCAGCCCCGGTCGCCCTTGATATTGGGCTGGGCTGGGCGATCGCTCCACAGGTAGCGGTAGATCAGGCCGCCCACGATGCCGCCGATGATCGGCATCACCCAGAAGAACCACAGCTGCTGCACCGCCCAGCCGCCCTGGAAGAAGGCCACGGCGGTGGAGCGGGCCGGGTTCACCGAGGTGTTGGTTACCGGGATGCTGATCAGGTGGATCAGGGTCAGCGCGAGGCCGATCGCGATGCCGGCGAAACCTACTGGTGCGCTCCGGTGGGTGGCGCCCATGATGATGAAGATGAAGAAGCCGGTCATCACGATCTCGCACAGCGCCGCCGCGCCCATCGAATAGCCGCCCGGCGAATGTGCGCCGAAGCCGTTCGAGGCGAAGCCGCTGCCGACGGGGTCGAAGCCCGTCTTGCCCGAGGCGATCACGTACAGCACAAGGCCGGCCACGAGGCCGCCGATCACCTGGGCGACGATGTAGGGAATCACTTCCTTCACCGGAAAGCGGCCGCCGGCGGCGAGGCCGCAGGTCACCGCCGGGTTGATGTGGCAGCCGGAAATGTGGCCGATGGCGTAGCACATCGTCAGCAGGGTGAGGCCGAAGGCCAGCGCCACGCCGGCGAAGCCGATGCCCAGCCCGGGAAATCCCGCGGCCAGCACGGCGCTGCCGCAGCCTCCCAATACCAGCCAGAACGTGCCGAAGAATTCGGCGGCCATGCGTTTGCCCAGGTTCATCGAAAACTCCTTCTCGATTGCGTGATTGGACACGGGCGTCGCGGCGATGCGACACCTGCCGGATGACTGGCCGGAGGCCAGGGTCGAACGACGTTTCCTCTCCCCCTGAAAACGGCGCCGGGCGGGTCGCCTGCAGGCTGGCCGGCTCGCCCGTGTGGTCCGGCATCCCGCCGGACAGGGCGAGCATAGGGGATGCGGGCGGCATCGCGAAGTGGCGTGCGCTGAGCTATGTTGCCGAACCCTTCCTGCATCGGGCCACAGTTCCCCTCATGAGCGAAGCCACGACATTGTCGACACCGGATGTGACAGGCGTGGCAGCGCGCCGATTGGACCGCCGTGACGCGCGTACCCTGCTGCTGTCCGCGTTGGGCGGTGCGCTGGAGTTCTACGACTTCGTGGTGTTCGTATTCCTGGCGGTGCCGCTGAGCGAACTGTTCTTCCCGCAGGGCACGACGCCATGGCTGGCCCAGCTCAAGGTCTACGGCATCTTCGCCGCCGGCTACCTGGCGCGGCCGCTGGGCGGCATCGTGATGGCGCATTTCGGCGACCGCTCGGGACGCAAGCGGATGTTCGCGCTCAGCGTGTTCCTGATGGCGCTGCCCACGCTGGCGATCGGCCTGCTGCCGACCTACGCGCAGGCCGGCACGCTGGCGCCACTGCTGTTGCTGCTGCTGCGCATCGTGCAGGGCATCGCGGTGGGCGGCGAGGTGCCGGGCGCCTGGGTGTTCGTCGCCGAGCACGTGCCGCCCGGACGCGTGGGCTTTGCCTGCGGCAGCCTCACCGCGGGACTGACTGCAGGCATCCTGATCGGCTCGCTGCTGGCTGTCTGGCTCAATGCGCGGCTGGATGCGGCGCAGCTTCTCGGTTGGGGCTGGCGGCTGCCGTTCCTGCTCGGCGGGGTGTTCGGCTTCATCGCGGTTTGGCTGCGCCGCTGGCTCAGCGAGACGCCGGTGTTCGCCGAAATGCGCGAACGCGAGCAGCTCAGCCGCGAACTGCCGCTGCGCGTGGTGCTGGCGGCACACCGGCGCGGCGTCGCGGTGTCGATGCTGGTGACCTGGATGCTCACCGCCGCCGTGGTGGTGCTGATCCTGCTGCTGCCATCGCTGGCGCCGAAAAGTTTCGGCATTCCGCCGCGGCTGGCTTCCCTCGGCAATGCGCTGGCCGCCTGCGGGCTCACCGTGGGTTGCGTGCTCTACGGCTGGCTGGCCGACCGCCTTGGCGCGCTGCAGACCCTGTTGGCCGGTTCGCTGCTGCTGATCGCCGGCACCTGGGCGTTGTTCGCGGACCTCGGCGCGGGCGGCGCGCATTTCCTGTCGCTGTACGCGCTGGCCGGCCTGCTGGTGGGCGTGGTCGGCGTGGTGCCGGTGGTAATGATGCAGGCGTTTCCGCCGCCGGTGCGCTTCTCCGGCTTGTCGTTCTCCTACAACGTGGCCTACGCCGTGTTCGGCGCCGGCACCGCCGCGATGATCGGCTGGCTCGCCGTGCACGCCGGACGCATGGCGCCTGCGTATTACGTGGCCATCACGGCGCTGGTGAGCGCGGGCGTGGGCGGGTGGCTGCTGTCGCGTCGAAGGGCGGACTAGAACTCCAGCTCCTGCGTGGCGCAGAGGTAGTCCATCATCGGCGCTACGCGCTTGAAGCAGGCCACCGTCCACGGTAGCAGTTCCGTGGAGCAGGCGAGCGTCTCGTCGAAGCCCTCGCCGCAGGCGAAGTCCTTGCGCTTCAGGTCTTCAATCAGCTCGTGGTTGGGGTCGTAGCCGTGCGGCGGGCGCTTCAGCGACTCGCCCCAGAACTGCAGGTGCTCGCGGAAGGCTGGGCTTTGCGTGGCCTTCTTCCAGGCCGCGGGATTGTCGGCGAGGAAGGCGCGGATCTTCTTCAGCGCATCGGGCTCGGGGTGCCACATGCCGCCGCCGGCGAAGCAGTCGCCGGGCTGGATGTGCATATAGAACGACGGCGCCGGGATTTCGTGGCGGCGTTCGTGGAAGAAGCGCGCGCCCTGCCAGGGCTTGTACGGCAGCTTGTTGTTGGAGAAGCGGGTGTCGCGGAAGATGCGGAACAGCGAGCCGCCGTTCTTGCGCGGGTCGGCGCGGTAGTGCGGGCTGATCTTGGCCAGCGGTGCCTGCAGGTCGGTGATGAGCTGCAGGAACGGCTCGCGCACGTGGCGCTCGTAATCGTTCTTGTGCGCCTGGAACCAGTCGCGGCTGTTGTTGCGGTCGAGCGCGCGCAGGAACTTGAACGTGGCGGGGCTGAAGTAGGCGTGGGGCATGGGCGTCCGGATCGGGTCACTGGGTCAGGTCAGTTCGGCGGCCAGCTGCTCGCCCCAGGCCTGCAACTGGTCCAGCAGGGGCAGCTTGTCCTGTCGCGCGGGATCGGCGCGCAGGGCGGCGAGCATGGCGAAGTAGTCGTCGAAGGTAAGCGTGGTGAGCGGTGTTTCGCGGGTGAGACGCCGGCGGCGGAAGGCTTCCCAGCGCGCGTGCTCCCCCGCGTTCAAGGTTTCCGGCCAATTGCGGGCACGGTAGCGGAACAGCAGCTCTGCGTACCGTGGATCGCGGAACGGGAAGGCACGCGTGGCCAGCTGTTCCGGCGGCGTGGCGCGCACGTCGCGCAGCAGGCGCTTGTCGGCGTCGGGCAGGAAGCCGGCGTACAGCGCCAGTTCGGGGTCTTCCGGCGGCGGCAGTTCGGCGGCGCGGGCGAACACGCGGGCCACCCTGGCCGCAAGGCCGTCGGCGGCGGCCAGCGTGTCGCGATGGGCGAGGCAGCGTTCGGGGTCGAGCTGCAGGCGCGCCAGGTCCGCGCCTTTCAGCGCGGAGAGTGGCGCCAGCGCGGGCGCGCGGTTCGCGCGCACGGTGCGCAGCGGGATGCGCTCGACGCCCTCCGGCAGGTCGGCACGTGCGGTGAACACGCGGTCGGCGATCTCGTCTTCGTCGAGCTGCAGCCATTCGGCCGGATCGTCGGCAAGGTCGCAGACGATCACCTCGCCGGGCCGGCTCGGATGCAGCGCCAGCGGCGCGATCAGCGCGAGGCAGTGGCGGCTGGCCGGGTAGCGCGAGGACACGTGCACCAGCGGCGTCATGCCGGCCACGTCGAGCAGCTCGAACACGCGCTGCTTGCGGCGCAGCGCGTAGTGCCAGTCCCACAGCCGCGGTTGGCGCACCCGGATCAACCGGGCGAGGTCGATCAGCGCGTGCACGTCGGAGAGCGCGTCGTGCGCGCGCTCCTGCTGCAGGTGGTTGGCGGCGGCCAGCTGTTCCAGCTTGAAGCTGGGCGTGCCGTCCTCGCGGGTGGGCCAGGCGATGCCTTCGGGGCGCAGGGCCTCGCACATGCGCGCGAGGTCGATCAGGTCCCAGCGCGAATTCCCGTTTTCCCACTCGCGGCCATAGGGTTCGAAAAAATTGCGATAGAGCAGCTGCCGCGTCACCTCGTCGTCGAAACGCAGCGAGTTGTAGCCCACGCCGCAGGTGCCGGGTGCGGCGAGTTGCTCGTGTACGCGGGCGGCGAATTCGGCCTCGTTGACGCCTTCGCGCACGGCCTGCTGCGGGGTGATGCCGGTGATCAGGCAGGCTTCGGGCTGGGGCAGGCTGTCGCGCGGCGGCAGGCCGAAGAACATCACCGGCTCGCCGACGATTTCCAGATCCATCGATGTGCGGATGCCGGCGAACTGCACGGGGCGGTCGCGCCGGGTGTCGGCGCCGAAGGTCTCGTAGTCGTGCCAGAAGAAGGTCTGCATGGGGCTCGATGATCGCATGCGGATGCTCTGATTGACCCCGGTGCAGGCATCACCGGCCTGTCGGCCCGCATCCCTTGATAGACTGCGCGCCCAGGAGGGCGCATGAGCCAAGCCAACGACGACAACCTGATCTGGATCGATCTGGAGATGACCGGCCTCGACACGGACGCCGATTCGATCCTGGAGATCGCCACCATCGTCACCGACAAGGAACTCAACGTGCTGGCCGAGGGGCCGGTGTTCGCGATCCGCCACGAGCTGGACCGGCTGGAGGCGATGGATGCCTGGAACCGCAACCAGCACGGCAAGTCCGGCCTGTGGCAGCGGGTGCTCGACGCGACCGCTGGCCACACCGCCGCCGAGCAGGCCACGCTGGAATTCCTGCGCGACTGGGTGCCGGCGGGCAAGTCGCCGATGTGCGGCAACTCGATCTGCCAGGACCGCCGCTTCCTGCACCGGCAGATGCCGCGGCTGGAGCGCTTCTTCCATTACCGCAACCTCGACGTGTCCACACTGAAGGAGCTGGCGCGGCGCTGGGCGCCGGCGATCGGCAAGGGCTTCGGCAAGGAGTCGGCGCACACTGCACTGTCGGACATCCGCGATTCCATCGAGGAGTTGCGCTACTACCGTCGCTACATGGGAGCACTGGGCGGGCAGGATCCGGCATGAGCGCACTCGACGCCATGTTCGCCACCGTGCTCGACTGCGCCGGCCGCCGGCTGGTGCTGGACCGCCCGCGCGTGGCCGGCATCGTCAACGTCACGCCCGACTCGTTTTCCGACGGCGGCGAGCACGCCACCACGGAAGCGGCCGTGGCGCATGGGCTGGCGCTGGCGGAACAGGGCGCCGACATGCTCGACGTGGGCGGCGAATCCACCCGCCCCGGTGCGGCCGAGGTGGCGGTGGAGGAAGAGCTGCGCCGGGTGATCCCGGTGATCGAGCAACTGGCCGCGCGCACCACGCTGCCGATCGCCGTCGATACCTCCAAGCCTGAGGTGATGCACGCCGCGGTGGCCGCAGGCGCCGGCATGATCAACGACGTATATGCACTGCGCCGCGAAGGGGCGCTGGACGCCGTCGCGGCACTCGGCGTGCCGGTGTGTCTGATGCACATGCAGGGCGAGCCGCGCAGCATGCAGGACGATCCGCATTACGACGACGTGGTGGGCGAGGTACACCGTTTCCTCACCGACCGTTTGTTCGCCTGCGAGCTGGCGGGCATCGACAAGCGCAAGGTGATGGTCGACCCGGGCTTCGGCTTCGGCAAGAACCTCGAACACAACCTGGCCCTGTTGCGTGCGCTGGAGCGTTTCGCGGACCTGGGCAGCGGCGTCTACGTGGGGCTGTCGCGCAAGTCCATGATCGGCGCGCTGACCGGGCGCAAGGCCCCGGCCGAGCGTGCGGCCGGCTCCGTCGCCGCCGCGTTGATCGCAGTTCAGCGTGGTGCGCGCATGGTGCGCGTGCATGACGTGGCCGCGACCGTGGATGCGCTGGCGGTATGGCACGGCGTGCACGCGGGCGATGCGGCGCCGCGGCGCGATCCGAAGCAGGCGCCGCCGCGCTGGCCCGACGACGATTAAAAAAGAACCGACAGGACGGCGGCGCACGAAGCGCCGTCGCCGGGACAGGGAACCTTTTCGGGAAGGCACGTATGAGTCAACGCAAGTATTTCGGCACGGACGGCATTCGCGGCAGAGTGGGCGTGTGGCCGATCAACGCCGAATTCATGCTGCGCCTTGGCCGTGCGCTGGGCGCGGTGCTCAGGCAGCAGGGTGGGGCGCGTCGCGGCGTGCTGATCGGCAAGGACACCCGCGTTTCCGGCTACATGTTCGAGGCCGCGCTGGAAGCCGGCCTGGTCTCCTCCGGTGTCGACGTGCGCATGCTGGGGCCGATGCCGACGCCGGCCGTGGCCTTCCTCACCCGCTCGCTGCGCGCCGAGGCCGGCATCGTGATCAGCGCCTCGCACAACCCGCACCACGACAACGGCATCAAGTTCTTCTCCGCGCAGGGCGAGAAACTCAGCGACGCGATGGAACAGGCGATCGAGGCGGAAATCGATGCGCCCTTCGACACGGTGCCTTCCGAGCAACTGGGCAAGGCGCGCCGCATCGACGATGCGGTGACCCGCTACGCGGAGTTCTGCAAAAGCACGGTGGCCGAGGACTTCAACCTCAACGGCCTGAAGATCGTGCTGGATTGCGCGAATGGCGCCACCTACCAGGTTGCGCCCAAGGTCTTCGCCGAACTGGGTGCCGAAGTGACGGCGATCGGCGATAAGCCGGACGGCTTCAACATCAACCGCGAAGTGGGCTCCACCCATCCGCAGGCGCTGCAGCGGGCGGTGCTGGAGCATGGCGCGGATCTCGGCATCGCGTTCGACGGCGATGGTGATCGCGTGCAGATGGTGGACCGCCATGGCGTGCTCGCCGACGGCGACGACCTGCTCTACGTGATCGCGCGCGCCTGGCAGGCGTGGGGCCAGCTGCACGGGCCGGTGGTCGGCACCCTGATGAGCAACTACGGTCTGCAGCTGGCGCTGGAAAAGCTCGGCATCGACCTGGTTCGCGCCAAGGTGGGTGACCGCTACGTGCTGCAGCAGCTCAAGGAGCACGGCGGCGTGTTGGGCGGCGAAACCTCGGGCCATATCCTGTGCCTAGATCGCGCCACTACCGGCGACGGCATCGTCTCCGCGCTGGCCGTGCTGGAGGCGCTGGCCGGCGAGGATTTCGCCACTGCACGGCAGGGTCTCGACAAGTTGCCGCAGGTGATGATCAACGTGCGTGCCGATGGTGCGCGCGAGGCGCTCGACAGCGAGGCGGTGCGGCAGGCGCTGGCTGGTACGGAGCAGATCCTGCGCGGCCGTGGCCGCGTGGTGCTGCGCGCGTCCGGCACCGAGCCGCTGGTACGCGTCACCGTGGAGGGCGCCGACGGGGTAGAGGTGCAGCAGTTGGCGCAAAGCCTGGCCGACATCGTAAAATCCTCCGCAGAACGCTCGTGAACCAGCAGGCGCGCCGCGCCTGCCTCAGGTCAATTAAGGACTCGGTCGCCAAGGAATGGCCCGACGTGAACCGTCCCTGCGGTGGCGGTACACAAATCGACCGCATGACCGACTGGATCCGAGCCCATGAAAAACGTTCCGACCCTCGATATCCGCCGCTACGACACCAACCGCGACGCCTTCGTCGCCGAGCTGGGCGCGGCCTACCGCGAATTCGGCTTCTGTTGCATCGGTGGCCATGGCATCGCGCGCGAGCTGATCGACGGTTCCTACGATGCCTTCCAGCGCTTCTTCGCGCTGCCCACCGAAACCAAGATGAAGTACCACGTGCCGGGCGGTGGCGGCGCACGCGGCTATACGCCGTTCAAGGTGGAGACCGCCAAGGACAGCCAGTTCGCCGACCTCAAGGAGTTCTGGCACGTCGGCCGCGAGATCCCGCGCGATTCGAAGTTCGCCGGACTGATGCCGGCCAATCTGTGGCCGACCGAGGTCGACGGGTTCCGCGGGTACGGCTACGGCCTGTTCGAGGCGCTGGACCAACTCGGCACCCGCGTGCTGCGCGCGCTGGCGTTGCACATCGGTCTGCCCGAGCACTACTTCGAGGATAAGACCGACCAAGGCAACTCCATCCTGCGGCCGATCCACTACCCCCCGATCACTGACGACGCCGTGCCCAACGTGCGTGCCGGTGCGCACGAAGATATCAACTTCATCACCCTGCTGGTGGGCGCCAGCGCGGAAGGGCTGGAAGTGCTCACCCGCGAGGGCGAATGGCTGCCGATCACCACCGAGGGCGACGCCATCGTGGTCAACATCGGCGACATGCTGCAGCGCCTGAGCAACCACGTGTACCCGTCCACCACCCACCGCGTGGTGAACCCGCAGAACGCGAACGCGCGCAAGCCACGTTACTCGGTGCCGTATTTCCTGCACCCGAATCCTGACGTGGTGCTGGACCCGCTGCCGCAGTGCGTGACGCCGGACAACCCGAAGCGCTACGACGCGCCCATCACCTCGCACGAGTATCTGCAGCAACGCTTGCGCGAGATCAAGCTGATCTAGGGATCGTCTGATTAACCACTGTCAGTGACGACGTCGGATTTTTCGTGGCGCGCACAGCGTGACGATGGCCGAACGCACCGCCTCTGCGTCGGTTCGCATGGGGTTTTTCGCTTGCGGC